>Ga0214543_1008480_pt1 | contig 16771 bp, 7 predicted proteins | sample CNSS2metaG_FD_160094 | JGI IMG/M metagenome (GOLD analysis project Ga0214543, IMG submission 160094) | Root nodule microbial communities from cowpea collected in UCLA plant growth center, Los Angeles, California, USA - CNSS2 | ecosystem: Host-associated > Plants > Roots > Nodule | place: USA... | reverse complement strand
CCTTCTCCAAGCCACCATCCAAGGGTGATGATTAAAGCTTCTCCTCCAAGCTTGATCTAAGGGCCAAGAATTAGTCTAGCTTTTAGGCTCACATATAAAAGCCAAAAGTAGACCATTTGTACATTTTTACTCTTGAATTTTTGTGCAATAGACACTTTGAGTTGAGAACACTCCTCACTATTGCCACTTGAGAGTCATCTTTTAGAGAGCTTACTCTCTTTACCTCTAGCCCCCTTCCTAAGCTAGAACCACCTCTAAATCATTCATCCTTTCACCTATCCATTGCAAGCAAGAGCCTACAAACTTGCCTTCCACTCTTCCATGCTTCCTCCATCATTTCCGCTGCACTTAGAGTTTCATGTATCCACCAAGCTCCATCATGAATGAATTTTTTTTATGAGATTTTGATGTTAAAGTATTAGTATATATTGGTTTTTATAGATATGATTGTGACGTAATTGTTCTTAAGATGATGGAGTCCCCATATATGAGTTAGTGCTATTACAATATTTTCTTTTCTATTAAGATTGACTCTAATTGACTATTTTTCTGGTCATGGGATGTCCAATGTCAATTTTGATGGCCCATATTGGGTAGATAGAACATGATGTCTATTCATTACAATATTGTCCATTTATTGTACAAAAACCCTAAGGAAACTCTCCACATATTTTCACATGGTTCCCCATATGTCAATCAATGGTGGTGCCATATTCTTTTTATCGTGAAATATGATTACGATGAATTTTTTTTTTGTTCATAAGGACCCCAATGTAAATATTTTTGGTCCATATTAGGTATAGAGAATCAATAACACATTGAAATCACATTTTCATAATGTTCACTCTTCTTAGCCATCACTTGTACAAATCCTATGAACTACAAAAAAAACAAACAAGAATCAATAACAATGTACCCATACCACATGTCAACAACAACCCACAAAGAACCAAGCATTGAACCCCACAATAGAAGCACAAACATCAAATCGTTGCCCAACAACCAAAAGAACCACCCACGAATGCCCTAATAATTATCAACCAAGAAAAAGGCAAAAAACGAATAACTTATGCTTCAATCGTTGACCTATGCTTCAATCACTGAACTAACACACCGAACAACCACCGAATGTCGTCGACAATGCACAATGTGAACGAACAGAACACGAATCGTGGGCGATTTCAACAGTGGAACGAAGAAAACAACGAACTGAGGCTTCAAAAATAGTGAACTCAGGCTTCGTCACTACTTTCACTGAAGGTTCTCGTTCTCTCTGACAAAGGAAACCAAGACGTAAGGAAGTGATTTAGCACTAAAGGAAAGTTCTCGTTCTCTCTATCAAAGAAAACCAATTTTCACTCTTTCAACCTCTTTTGCCACATGTGTAGTCGTTGTTGAGAAAATTAAAAAAAAAAATCACATTTTGAAATTAAAAAAATGAGTGACTCATTGATAATGTCAAAAGGGAGTAAAAATTGTGTGTCAAAATAAAAATTTCGTTGAAATTATTAATGGAATTTGTGTAGCTAATATAGAAAATGTGACTTTTAAAAAAATTATTTCATCTTATACTTCATATAAATAATTAGATTGTTTATAATTAAAAATTAAAAATTACAAATTTGAAATTAGAATTATAATCGAATCTTCGATACAAACAATTACATTGTTTATAATATAATATGTAATGTAAAAATATGTATACATATTTTATTTTAAATTTCAATTCTAATAAAAACACTTTAATGGAAATGATACATTAAAACATTAATTGAATTTCTATAGGTAATATAGAACATTTGACTTTTATTTTTTTTAATTTGATCTTTCATAATAATTAGATTGTTTATAATTAGAAATTAGAAATTAAAAATTAGAATTTGAACTTTCAAAATACAATCGGGTTTTTTTTATGCCTTTGTATGAAATCTAAGAAAAAATAATAGAAATAAAATAAACAACAATACATAAATAAATTTGATTGTTTATAAGTGAATCTAAAATAATAGAAATAAAATGAAAAGAAATACATAAATAAAATTAGTAGAGTAAAACATTTTCTATATATCGTGTTAAAATAAATATTTATAAAATTAGTAGAGTAAAACATTTTCTATATATCGTGTTAAAATAAATATTTATAAAATTAGTAGAGTAAAACATTTTGCGGCTTTGCTTTTGATGAAATCAAATACAAGTCATTATGAACCTATTTGGTGAATAAATTTAGTTTTATTACTATGTACTTTACAATACAATGATTTTTCAGCAATCAAAACAATTCTATATGCACAAAAAAAAATATTAACAATAATAATACTAATATCTATAAATATTATATATATATATATATATATATATATATATTCAATGGATAAAAAATTTGAACTTATTATTACTGTAAACTAAAAGTAAAGTGTGGCTTCCTATTTCGAAAACATTTGTATGGATTTTGTTGTAATAAGCCAGATTACCATTGTAGGAAATTTTTTATATAAAAAAAAATCATAATTAGTTTCCAATGTCAACTACTAATATTGCCAAAACTACTTGAAAGTGTATTTTTATGTTTTGCACAACATTTGATTGTGTTCTTCATCATTCAAAAGCCATAAACTAAGATTCTACTGTGGATCCAAGACATTGTAAAAATGGTAGAATGAGAAGGATCAAAACACCCACCTTAGGATCAACAGTCATTCAGGTACTATTTATTATTCTTTTTATCAGAAGACTATCATTCAAATTCTAATGTGGTGACTGATGTTAATAACAACAATTCTACAGGAAAGAGGATTGAAAGTCCAAACTTCATTGGTTTTTTCGTCATATTTGTCGCATACATTTCATATTTTGCAGGGCATATATTTTTTTACACAAAATTCATAATTTGATTTTCCATTGAATTTCAACTGACTAGGTTACACTCTAAAAATCAGACTTTTAACCCAAAATAAATTAGATCAAAAGTGAAAATTTATAAATATCATTTATTCATAAATAAATAGATAAATGATTATGGGTACTATATTAAATAAGCACTACTAATAAAGACCAAAAAAATTAACTTTTAAATTTAAAATAAAATTAACTATAAAAAATTAACCATATCATATAATAACGAATTAAACATTTATATTAGATTATCAAAAGTAATTCAATGCTCCTTAGTTGTTAAAATAGAAACAATTAATTAATTCAAATATTTATGTTTCTAATAATATATTCATTCTGTAACTACTATAATTAATAACATTGTTAATATAATAATAATGATGAAAAAGAACTGAAATCTTTAAAAAGTTAAAAAATACAAAAATATCTCAATATACTTTATAGTTTCAAAAGTTTTACAACACTAAAAAGCGTATGTAACGTCAATTTTTGTGTGATTTCTTTTCACATAGTAATGTATATTCTCATATTCTAACCTTTTATCCATTCATATTCTAACCTTTTATCCATTCTCATATTCAATTTTCCAACTTTCTACCTTCCTTAAAAAAAATTGAAAATGGAAATAATTAATTGATTAAAATATTTATGTTTCTAATGATATAATAATTTTGTAACTACTACAATTACTAACATTAATAATATATTAATGAAAAATAATTGAAATCATTAGATTTAAAAGTACAAAATATCCTAATTATGAGTTTTACAACAATAAAAAAAAGCATACAAGTTTTATTATTTTTAAAATTATATAACAATTAATATAAACTGAGTAAATTTTTTTAAATGTTATACTATATGAAAATTGTATTCATACTACAGTAAATCATTGAAAAAATGTGTATTCTCTCATATTTCAATTTTCATCCTTTTTCATTCTCGTATTCCATTTTTCAACTTTCCATCTCTCCTAAATAAAAATTATAAAAATTAATTGATTGAAATATTTATGTTTCTAATAATATATTAATTTTGTAACTACTACAATTAGTAACATTAATAAAATAATAATGAATAAAAAAGAAATGATATCATTTATAAGTTTTTTATTTTTATTTTCTTTTGTATCAAATAAATATATCATATTTTTAGGTCAGACCTCACAATAGTTAATATTCTTAATTTATTTTTTGCATGCTTTTATTTTCTTTTATATCAAATAAATATATCATATTTTTAGGTTAGCCCTCACAATAGTCAATATTCTTGATGTATTTTTGGCATGCTTTTACTTCTGACCACACACATATTTGTAGAGCCTGTTACTTAGTATGTTGCCATGTTTTATGTTCATTCTCTACTGATAAAAAAATTCATAAAAACTATTTAAAAAATCGTGTTGTACAATTTGACGAATCTATACTTTTACACTTTCTAAAACAAATTAGTTTTCTTCCATTTGTATATTCAAACATCTTCCAAGCTCATATTGTTCTTTTGTAGAGTTCTCAAGTTTATCTCCACTCAAATATGGATGAAAATCTATCAAAAAATGCATGTAAAAAAATAAGGTTCATTCTTTCATGAAAGGTGGAAAAGATGATAAATAACACACCAGGTAAACCCTAATATTATGTTAAAACTAACTTATTTCTAAATCTTTTACCATCAAATTAACAATTTCACATTTTCATTGAAAATGACAAAGTAGTGAAAGATAACGAGAATAACAAACCAATGTCTCAATAATGAGATTAATGACCGTTTTTGCTTTGAAGTTGAAATATAATGTTTTTATTATAATTTACAAATGATATTATTACTTTCATATTCACATTATTCATGGTTTCCTTCCCATATATCATATAGAAATTCAAAAAAAATATCTTATAAAATATTAACAGAAAACATAATGTTGTTGTCCATGAAAATGGACCATATACAAGTGCTAACAACTTGGAAAGAAAGCTTTCACACTTTATTTTCGTTACCTTTCATGCATCACTACAAGAATATATGATTTTTTCATCGGTCAAAAACCTACGCAACAAGTGAAAAGTCATCGATAATATGATGATCGTGTTGGTCCAGCGACGACAACGTGATCCACGCCCATTACCTAGATGCAAAGTTCATTTGCGTCGACTAAATGAGGATGCACAGTTGCTGCCTTCTTATCGTCGGCTAAATCCATGAAAATGAATAAGAAATATAATAATAATTTTATTCTTCTTCTCTATGCATGGGCCAAGCCCACGAATAACTGAAATGGAGATCTAAAAAAAGTTCTTTTTGTAGGTCTGACTGACGCAAACAATTAGAATTTTAATAATTAGTGTCGACCTAGCATCGGCTAAGCTTACGCAAATGGCTGCGTAATTTGAAATAACCAATTTGTTTCTAAGCACATCCCAGATTATGCATCCAATTCCTGAACCTACATCCAATATCCATCTAGACAGATTTCAAGCAATCTAATCAATCTAGAAATCCAGCATATGATTTCATTAATTTACAACTGAAATTCCAAACATAAAATTAAGTACATTGTGACTTTAATGAGATCAAATTAAAGTCACACAAAAATGGATTCTAAGATCAAATTATAGTAAGATAAAAAGTGCCAATATTGGCACTACAGTCCCGCTAGCATTTCATTCCATGTTTTCCTAGTTAGCCTATATTAGTTATGGTAAGGAAGCATATCCTATGCCAGACCCTCTGCTGCTAGGTGTAACATGGTCTTCCCATCCTTATCTACTGCCATGGATAAAGTATTCCAAACTTCTGACCTCAATCTCCATTTTCAAAATTTTAAGTACAAAGGGTTTCTATTTCTCACTACCACCAACAATACATTCCCTCTTGCGAGTTAGTTTCACAAGCGAAATTTGGATTTTGAAATAATTTCAGACACAATTTCAACTATGCCATTTCTCGTTGTAGGAAAAAATGGTGTCTCTTTTTTCTCAATATCCTTCTTATTATTGGATTGTGAATAGTTTCCCATCCCAATTGGGCCATTTTCTTCTTCATTCTGGCTACTTTCCCTTGCCATTGCCATGTGATGAAGCCAGGAAAGTAAATATTCTTCTCTTAGAAATTTAAGTTTTGTCATATACCATATTTTAATTACAAATACATTGACGTAGCTAAATGACTATGGTGAATTATTATAAGATGTGAGACGAGTTTAATGAATATATTCCGTTTTCTAATTGCACAAATTAAGGCCTAACAAACTAATTACTTTTGGCCGAAACAAAAGTTTTTCTTATATTTTTTAAGACTTTTAGTTTTTTGTTTTGTTATTCATTATTATTTATGTACCATATTGGTCGAATAAGACCGACATGAACTAGTATCCAAGCTATGCAGCTAAGGCAAGACGCTCGGACCTAACCACTAACTTATATCACTATAACATAGAGCTTAGACAGTTGACTATATGAAGAGACAATGCTTACATGATGGCCAAGTTATATAAACCAAACAATCCCTCCTTAGCAGTAAAGGTCGTCTACCCTAACTTAGGTAAAATAGTTGAGCCCTCAGAGTCAAATGCCAAACCTGAAGCTTGGGCTTTAACCAGGCCCATACGAGCCAATTAAGGACCTAGCCCATAAGCAAAGGAAAATATGATTAATGTTCTATAAATATAGGTGGATCCCAATAATTAAAGGTACGCAATTCATTAGTGCTAAAGATTGAGATTTGACTTTAAGAGCTTTTACTGACTTGATCGTTGAAGTCTTTTCTACAGGTAACCTCCAAAATGTTCCACCAAGCCTTCAGTATGTGAAGACATCTCAAATAAAGCCGAAGAGTATCCATGTAGGGGATTTCAAGATTGAGGTAAGATAAGATTTGAGTCTCGTAGTAACCTGTTATTGTTTCTGCAGGAACAATTTAAAAATCAACTACTCATTAACTTTAAGTAAAAGCATTCTCTTTAAAACACCATTATTTCTATATATTAAAAATGTTCTGAATTTTTAGCATGTAGGTGTACTTAGGAGAGCACAAAAGGAGAATATCTTAAAGAACAATCAATTAATATACATTAAACAACGTGTAATTGGCAAATCATACTTAAAGTTTTGGGTTAGGATGATACCGCTCTAAACCAATTTGACCTTTTGAATGAAACTAACCGACAAGATTATAAATAAAAATAGGTGTTGTACTAATTTGCCAAAAGTGAATAGGGTCTACAATAATGCATAACTCTCTTTGACTGTATGCGAAAATCTCAATTTCGTCCATACCCTACTATTAAAGTATGTATATTTTTCATCTTCAGATTCAAACATGTAATAGTTGGAAACACTAACTATCTACCATTGAAAACCAGCTCCATCCATCTGCAACAGTTAAGTAATTGAGTTTGTTGCAAGGGAAAATGTTGTGGCTGAAAACCCAAAACCCAAATACAGCATCTAAATTGCGACCAAATGTGCATAAGTGTCAAATGTCTCAGAGAATAGCAGCAAACACACAATCTTAGACCTTTTACAAGTTTCCATATCAGTAAACAAAAAGTTAATTCTCCTATAGGTTTTTCGTTCAATAATTTCGTCCTCAATCCAAAACAACCATTCATGAATAAATAAGTTAATTATTATCCAAAGAGAAAACTGACCTTGCCAGTGTAGCTGCCAACTCAAATGTAACCTCCACTCCAAAGTCCTTTTTTCAGCCTCAACACTCAGTAATTCCAATCGTAGAGCCATTTAATTCAAGGTGAAAAACGACATCAAAAGTCAAATAATATACATTTAAAACGCTATTCAAAACCTAACTCAATTACGCACCTCAAGTTCAATATTTCAGTTCTCCAAAAGTTCTTTACCTCCACTTAAAATGCTTAATGACCAACACCAAATTCGAAAACCAGTTGTTGAATCTTCACCAGACAATACAGCCTTCACTCTGTGTTCAAAAGAAAGAGTTGTAATTGAAAAGCATGTCTTAAACACATAAACAAAGCCTCCCAGAGGTAGATAACAAATACTCAAAACAGATTTAAGCATCCCAAAACACAAAGCAATGAATCCCTAATAGGAAAAACCCAAAACTAAGAAAGAGAGGGATAAGGAGTTACTAGGAATTGAAACCTATTTGCTCCCCTTGTTGGCTCATGAGGTGGCTGGAACGGAGAAGCGCGAGTGTTGGAAGGGGCTTTGAAGGTGAGCGTGAAGGCGATGTTGTTAGGCCAATGTGGTGCGTGATAGGTCGTGGAAGAGTGCATAGTGACTTGAAGAAGTCATGACGGTAAATGCAGAATCAAACTCACAAAGTTATTCATAGTCGTTGTTTGCAATCGCGGAGAAAGGGGAAGGAAATGTGGCTCACTGAAGGCTTACTTATACCTTTGAATCTCTTTGTAGAGAAAGGGAGAACAAATTGCTTTCTCACTTGCTCACTTACTCGTCGCCATTGAAGCTTATCTCGCACTCGTGGCAGAAAAGGTCACATAAACCCCTGATTTCGCTTAACATATTCCAAACCCTTGAACTTGCACTCGCAGCAAAAATGAGGTGCAAAACATTCAGAAATGGGAGCATTCGCTGTTGGAGAAAAAGGGCGCAAAAGGTTTATTGCACAAAAAAATGGAGCCAATATGAAATTGAGAAAAGGGGAAACGTGTGAAAGATAATCTAATAATACTATTTTTCTTTTAATTAAGTGATGTATGCGTGGGTTATCCGACGCCACCAATTGAAGGACAATGTGTCGGTCATCCGACACTTTAATTTTTCAAGTGATGCATCGGCCAAGTCGACAACAAAATCAAGTACACTTATTTTTTTTTTAATAAATACACTTAAAATGTATAGAATGAACTCTGCGTTGGTTTACATCATTTTTGGAAGCTAAATAGTAACATTCTTGTTGTACATTATTTTTAAAAGGCCAAATTTATTAGCATTGTTTAATGTTGTCGTGACTTCATGCAGATTAGTTGTCCAATATAATGATGAGAATTAATGGAAATTTTTTTTTATTATTATTAATATTGGTACTATTCTTATTATTAATAATACAATATTATTATTGTTATTATATATTATTTAGTGGTGTTGGTAATAATAATGAAACTATTAGTGTTGTTATCTCTCGTTATTTTATTCTAACATTAAAGTTGAGAAACTTAACGAATATATAATATTTATAAATTTAACAAATGTATTTTTTTCTTATTTTCTTTATCATAAAATAGAATATCATATTTTTAGACTTAAAACGAATGCTAACCGTTAACAAAATAACCAGTAAAAAATAAATTACTTTTTAGCATATTCTAATACACAGGATAAATTAATAATAGAAGTCACATCCATATCTATATTAAATAATAACTTTCACAAAAATCAATATATTACTCAAATGAGCTAATGATTAATATATAATACATTAATTGAGTCCGTTAATCTAATATATGTTAACAAAAATTATATAACTAATGTGATCACTACTTACTCTAAATTTAAAATCAACACTTAAAAAAAAATAAAACGTGGCACCAAAATTACAGAATGTGGCTATTTGACAGTGCAAAATATGGTTTGCCTTATCCATTTACTTACGTGTGACATTGATAAGTCTTGAGTCTTTTATCTCGGAACAACCATTTTTCCCTTATGCTCTACAACCTGAACACCTTCTCTGTTTCCCCTATACAAAATGCATAAAACCTGCTCTGTAATGCTTATCAATGGAGCTTTTGCTCTCAATATCCGTTCAAACATTTTATCATTTTCTTCACAATTACGCTCCATTTTTACATTTCTAGCTGTTAATCTCTGTTAATGTATTTGTGTTGTCAGAATCTCTTTTTTTCCATTTTTATGAAACTAGGGTTCACCTTCGTACCATCCAGTAATGCATTCGTTATTCATTGTTTAAGGTCAACTTATTTTCAATCTTGGTTTCAATACTTTATTCTTTTTATATTCTACCTGAAAGAATAGAGGAAGGAAGGGAAAGTATGTACAAATGGACATATGTGGCTGATTTTTAAGCTTATTATGGGCAATTTATTCAATGTCAAATGTTGGTATTTTTTTATTCAAAATTTGAAATTTGATAGGAAGGAAGAAATAATGTTATGTTAGATTGATTATGTTTTTTTTCTTCTTACTGTATTGTTTTGAGTTACACAACTCTAAAGAAAAAGAAAATCATGAATGAAAAAGTTTGTTAGATAGAGAGATTTCATATAAGTTAATAAGCATTTAAGTTTAATTACTATAATTAATGTACCGAAATCTTTTTAATATAATTTAAAATACCTTTCCTATCTACTGTTTGAACACACACATCAAATCAATATCATTTTTTTCATGAATATCTTACAAAATAACTTTTATGAAGCGATTAAAATATTTTTTTGCGATTAATATATTTTAATATATTGCAATTACTAATTACGTTTATATATGGAAGAAGAAAAGAAAAAGTTAATGTTTTAAATGCCTGAAGATTTTGCGTGTGAAGATGGACGAAATCTTTTCTGAGAAAATGTGTGCAGCATGGGGTTTTGTGCATGTGAAATAGGCCTGGAATTGTCTGCGTGTGCAGTAGCTAAAGTTAAATTTCATAAATAAAATTTGAATACTGACGGCTCAGATATCGATGAGTCTCGTCGGTTCATGTTTTTTTCTCACCCCTGATGACTCTTACCAGAAATCGACGAGTCTCTTAGTCGGTTCAAGTTTTTTTTTCTCTCTTAGCCGATTCATGTTTTTCTCTCACCCCCGATGACTCTGATACATTTACATATCGTACTTCATAATAAAACATCTAAACTTTTCGTGAATTACCTATAAAGATCATTTACAAGAAAAGTTTCAATTTATTTAGTATTCTGAAATATACAATTAAACATAAGTATGGACAATATTCGTAATAATCATATAAAGGGTCTAATTATCAATTGTCTAAAATAAATTTGCTAATTAAGATCTTTTGGTTAGAAAGAGCGAAGGCAACAAACCAAAATAAACTAGGTAAAAGAAGCACAAAATAAAGACATGTAGATAAGAGTTTGATGATCCTGATTCAAGGTTTGGACCACAATTACAAAAGACAAACCGACACTACAAAACATTCCCAAACATAGAGAAATTAGAACCCCTACCATTCTATCATCCACTAACAAGTGCAAAAAACGAGAATGAAAAAACCTTTGAAATAACTAGAAGTTCAAAGATTATGGTTTCACAGTTTTCCTCATTCGTCAAAGCCTTCCGTCATAGCCTTCCGGCCACCACCTTGGGCGAGGAAAAGTAATTCCAAAAGCTTCGGCCACCTCCAACCAATCATAATTTTTTTCCTCTTCATTACAAATCTCAATCAATTTTAAGAAACCATGAATCAAGACATCATCAATCAATTTCTTTACCTCGGACTCACTCAAACTAAGGTTCCCAACGACAGTCTCTAAAACTTCGTCAGAACAGTCTGAAGCTTTATCTGCTTCAGAAGCCAGATTTCCCTTGCAATTCCCCATACCATCTTCCCCTTTCTGCGATTGAACTTCCACAGAACCCTCTGAAGAATCCATACCCAGATCAACCTCCGAAAGTTTTGATTTTTTCGCCAGTAGCTTCCCCAAATGAGACACAATCCTATCACGAAGAGTAAACCGGCTATCACGGAACTCGCTCAAAACATCCCTCAGTGTTACCTCTAAGCATTTAAAGACGCCCATTTCCTGCAAGCACTTAAGTAACTGAAACCCTAACTCCAACTCCCCACCCGAATCAACAACCTCCGATCCCTCGGATACAACAGCGTCACCTGAATCAACAACCTCCGATCCCTCAGATATAACAGCGTCAACATCGGAAAACTCCGATCCCTCAGATAAATCAGCATCAACATCTGCAGCGTCATTAACAGCATTAGGGTCATCGTCGTCAGTGATGTCCGACGACGGCGACGACGGCATGTTGAAAACGTCTTGGGGGACGGAGTCTTGTGAGTCGTTCATGATTTTTTGGTGGGAAAAGGAAACACTGGAAGAATCTAGAAGAATGCTGTAAAGACAGTGGTTAATGGTTATTGTGAACTTGGTGAATGTCTTCTTATAGAAGGTAAATTGTAAATCCTGAAATAAATAATAAATTTTATATTTTACAATAAAAAGTTAAATTATTAAAAATTAATTTCCTGTTCATATTTTATCAAATTTAATAATAAATTTCTTATAATTTTAATCGCAAGAGTTTTAATTATATTTAAATTTTATTTTAATTAAAATCTCATTTATTAGTTTTAATTGAATTTTAATATGAATCATAGTAAAAATCTAAATTATCTCTGGTCACAAGAGTTTTAATTAGATTTAAATTTTATTTTAACAAAAATCTCATTTATTAATTTCAATTAAATTTTAATATGAATCACAGTAAAAATCTAAATTATCTCTTAAGAGACATATGGTAATAAAAAAGAAAGAAAGATATCGAAGGATTAAAATGTTAATAATTGCACATAGTCAACAAATTAAACATAAGATAATAACTTCTCTGATATATTATTTTCTAGGAAAATAATTCTTTAATTATTAAATTTTGATAAATTTTACTTAATATAATATTTTTTAAATAGTTTCTTATTTTTTTACTTTTATTTTTTTATATTTTAAAATTACTTAAAAAAAATATCATCTCAAATATAAAAAAAAACAATTAAAATATTATCAAAATATTATTGTTTTATTTTTTATGTTATATATTATTTCTGACATATGATTATATGAAAAAAAAATTGAAAGAAACTAACAAAGTAAATGACTATAACAAATTTAACGATAAGGAAAATTGTCAACAAAATAATTATGGGCTAGATAACTTTCTTACTAAATTTTCATATTTTCTTATATTATAATAATTAATAAATAATATATATAAAATTATAAAGTTGATTTAGTGATAAAAAATATAAAAGAGAAGAGTAGGAGTTATAAGTTCAACTTCTCCCACCATTAATATTTGGAAATTATAAGGTTAGTTATGGGTAGAAAAATAATTTTTCTAATATTTTCATTTCTTATATATGTATATATTAAAGAGATCTTCTATTTTGGTGTGCACTTATTACTTTTCTTTTACCTTTTTACCCTTCAAGTTACTGTTTTATTTTTAAACTTAGCCGACCTTTTAAATTTAACCAATTTTTTAAATTAAATGAATAAAAATGATTTACTAAATAAATAAAAATTATCTAAAATTAAATTGTAAAAGTTATTTATATTTATTTTTATAATTATAATTTCATTATTATTTCATTAGTGAACATACATGCATATGTGTTTTCACTAATGTATGTAAGATTTCTGTAATTATATAGTAGATAATTCAAATTTATATTTTACATGCTAAAATACTATTAAAATTTTCATACTTCAGGAAATTTTTCTTTCCAATTTATTATAAAATTTTGCAAGAAAAAATTTTTTTTACTATATTTTTAAGAATTTTAATTGACAAATAATTTTTTCGTGGATAATTATTTCTTACAAAATTATAAAATTTGTAAATATTTTTTACAAATTTTTTTATGAAAAATATTTTATAAAAAATATTTTAAAAAAAATTGGTAGCTGAATTATTTCTTACAAATTATTTTCATAAAAAAATTTGTATGTGTTTCTTAAAATATTTCAAAACAAAATGAGCAGGACATTTTTTTTAGTAGTGTAATAAGAAGAATATTTAATAATAAAAATATTTATATTATAATTTAATATAAATACGTTTCATAATTGATATTTTTTAAGATAAAATTATTATTTTATTTAAATAATAATATTATACAAAATTAAATTGAAATATATTTGAAAATTTTACTTTTATTAAATGACTAAATAATAGAATATCATAAAAGAAAAAAAAGTAGAATAGAAAAATAATTAATTTATTTAAAAATTATTATTTTATGAAATAAAAGTAAAATGTATTTAATAAAAAGTAATTAGAAATTGTATTACATTATCAAATAATTATAGAGAAAATAATTAAATCTTTAAATATAAGAAAAAGTATAAATTACCTCTCGAGAAATATGTGACGACTTTTTTACTCTTAGACAACTTTTGAATTTCATTGACATGAGTAGATCGTAAACTAGACCCTTTTACAATTCAATCACAACTTCTTTTTTCTAATTCTGAAGGTTGTTTTCTCGTCATACCAGAATGGGTTTCATTGTTGCAACAATTGAAATTTCTAGTTAGAAGTGAGATAGCATTGGTATAGACTATGTTACTCACTGACCCAATTCAGTAAAGGAAGCATGATGTTACGAGGATGGTGGTGAATAGGGTGACAAAAAATGTTCATTTCTTGTTAGTATGCCAGAAGTGAATAACATGTTTTAGATTGAGACCTAAGGATATCTTCAGAGATTGGTAAAAACCAACAAGAGGTAATGGAGAACATATGGAAGGTGAGTCAATATATCATATACAATTTGGTTGGTCAGGTGTAAACAATCATTCAAGCTTTAAGTTTGAGGTTAAGAAGTTGCTTTTGGGAGTTGTGGCTAGACCATTGTAAAACACTATATCACTTAGCGTAGAGGCAATGTTTTCAGTTAGTTAAGGGGTTGGGATCGATAAGTTGGTCAAGTTTAGGTGGTTGTCGTAAGAGAAAATAAAGAGAGCATGGTTTTCTTTCTACTTGATGAGTGAATTTTTGAGGACGAAAATTTGTCTTGTTGAGGAGAATGTGAAACTCTAGAAAATGACATTTTAGAAGTGATAGTGGTTTAAAAATAGTGAAACTCAATTATTTTATGTACTTTATGTATAGTGTAATTTGCCTTGTTTTGTCTATTTCTCTTATTTGACTATTTTAAGGTGTTTTGTGGTTGATGTGAAGCATGTTTATGTTGTGGTGAGAATATATGACGAAGTTTGAAGGATTTCAAGGGAAATTTCTAGTGTTCTTACTGTTAGTGTATGCCTTGATATAGAGGAGTCTAGAAGAAGGTTTTTTGAACTCTAATAATCATTCAAACTCAAATAAAGTAGAATGGATTATGTGGTGAGAGTAGCAAGATGTTCTAGTATATAAACTTGTTCTCTAGTCATAGGATAGGATTAACCTTGTGTGGTTGGGTGATGACCCCTTGTGTCTTAGTACTTTGCGGAGACTAGAAACCAATATAGGTGCTTACCTTTAGTGATTCCTATATCTATGACATGTATCGAGATTAGGGATGGCAATGGGGCGGGACGGGGATGGGTTTCGATATCCCATACCCATCCCTATAAAAATTAATTATCCTTATCCCCATATCCAAACCCAACGGATATCAAACTTTTGTCTCATCCCCATCCCCACCAGGTAACAGGTATAATCTCATACCCATACCCATACCCATTTTCTTACTACTTTAATATTAATTTTAATTAATTTTTATAAAATAATAAAAAATTATGGTAAAGTAAACATAATATTATCAAATATTCAATATTAGGAGGATTGTTGTTTATTTGATATCAAATGCTTTGAAATAAATTATAATTGTTTACATTTTATATTAGAATACCATATAAAATTTCATAAGAACCAAAACATTTATTGAATTTGCAAACATTAATGAAACTTAGTTGATAAAATTTAAAAATATTTTAAAAAAATATAAAAGGAAAACAAATATTCAAATTAAAATATATTTTAAATGTTTGTTTACTTCAATTTTTTAAATTCTAATGAATCTTTTTTTATACACTAATAAAAGTTACAATACATCACTTGATCAAAATGACGCAAAGAACAAATAACAAACATAATAATAAAATTTTAACATAAATCTTGTATCTTTTGAACTCTAATATATGTTGGATGTTGATAAAAAAAAATATTCATGACAATTATATTACATTTTTATATTATAGCAAATAAATTTATTTATACAATTATAGTGAGAAAATTACAGTATGATTGATAATGAGTTAGAAAATAAAAAATAACTAGATAAAATATATCAAATAGTATTATATGTGATGAAAATAAACAACAAATAAAAATATTAAAAAATTAACAAATGTGTATCTTATAAACAATTTGAGAGATTATTGAAAGGAATCACATAATGCAAAAAATAAAAGTATAATTAAAGGTATGGTAAGATGAAAAATACATTAAAAATCTAAGAAAACTTTTCAAATATCAATATATATACTCAATGGTTGAGAAATAACAAAAACTATTTTAGTGAAACAAAAGAGTTCTTCAAATGAAACAAAAATTAATAATAATAAGTAAAGATTTTTTTTATATTACCTAGGAAATGAAAGGTTTATACTATTAAACACTTAAATTGAGAGTATTAAATATTTTCAGGTGAAAGGAAAATATACAATACATAACAATATTAAAAAATAATAGAAATATTCAAATATGAGACAAAAAAAAATTAATTGGCATACGTCATTTTAACATAATTACATAAATGTTATGATAAGTTAAAAAATATATTGGAGATGCGAATGAATTTCATCACAGACTAAATAATTAGAAAAAATAAAAAATAAAAAGTATATATATATATATAATGTTACTTAATTAATTGTGAATATTTTAATAATTTAAACAAGGACGAAGATATGGCGGGGATATGTACATCCCCATACCCAATTAAAAAAGTCGGGAATTTCCCATACCCATACCCATACCCATACCCATACCCAGTCAATGTGGGGATTCCCCATCAAAACGGGGATGGGTTCGGGCAATACCCACGGGGACGAGTTTATTTGCCATCTCTAAATGAGATAATTGAGTTTAGTGTCAATTGCATGTTATATACCACGTTTGTAGGTTTTTGGCATGATATATATATATATATATATATA
>Ga0214543_1008477_pt1 | contig 16781 bp, 13 predicted proteins | sample CNSS2metaG_FD_160094 | JGI IMG/M metagenome (GOLD analysis project Ga0214543, IMG submission 160094) | Root nodule microbial communities from cowpea collected in UCLA plant growth center, Los Angeles, California, USA - CNSS2 | ecosystem: Host-associated > Plants > Roots > Nodule | place: USA... | reverse complement strand
AATTCATTCACCCTTTCCATTTAGATTAGTGTCGTTTTTGAAATCCCCAATTCATCAACCCTAAGATAACCTTCATGCAATCTTCTTCTCAATTAAACCCCAATTCCACGAATTTCCAATGAAATACGATGTTTAATCATTCATAAATATTAGAACGCGATTTCTCCTTAATTAGAAACCTCCCAGAACCTGTGAAACATCAAAATCGAGCCAAAAGTGGCTTGCGTCGCCTAGCGGGTATTCGTCACCGCTAAGCCCTTCATAAAACCCAGAAAACTGGGTACTCTAACATGCACCGCTTGGCAGTTAAGCCCGTGCCACCAGGCGGTTCCGTCTCTAGAACCCCCAATTACCCAGAAACAAGATAAGTCGCCTGGCGGTGATTCATCACCCGTCAGGCGATTTCTGAAAAAATTGCAGAAAATACGAAAATACATGAAATAGCATAGTACATGCATTCAAATTCTCATACATTTCATACAAATAAAAACAAGAATTCGTGTTCCTTACAACACTCCAATTTTCCAGTCTCAAATGCCTTTTTATTATGGTCCTTAATTGTGGTTAATGGCCAAAAATGAAAATGGCATTAAAATGAATGTAATTGCCATTCAAATTCCATTATGTGTTGTTTTTCAGTCACTTTTGAGGTTTGAAACCATGACCATGCCAATGCCAACTCAATACACAACCATTTAACCAATTCATGTTTAATGATGATTAAATATAATTCTATGATTATATTATCACTCGACATGATCAAGCACATATTTAAAATAATAATAAATTAAATAGCACATAAATGACATACATAGGACTCGAACCCAAGTCCTTTCACATAATCCAAGTACTCTTAACCACTTGAGTTAGTACTTTTCCACGTCATAGCAATTCGCATTAAATGCCTTAAAGACTCCTACTACCCGCATATATTAAATAATTATTTAATTAATTATTTAATTTCTCGGGTCTTACACAACCAACCATGAAACCCACCCTAGATAGCGACAACACAAGGAATTAAAAATGGTGGGTCACCAGCGAAGACAATAAACAATGCACCACCGAAAAAAACAACTACAAATTAAAATATTCCATGGAATGCATAAACAAAAGCGTCAATAAACCCTAATTATTAACACTAAACCCAATCAATAGTGAGCACAAATCAAACCCTAAAGCAAGACATACCTTCGCGATGAACACGTTAAACCCTCCGCAACGATTCTACAAAGATCAGCGTAAACCTTGGATGCCAGAAATTGATCTCAAATGGGCAATTCAAGGATATCACAGAGCGGCGAAAAATTCCCCAATTCGACCCCCAAATTCCCAATTCGACAATAACAACCCTAAACCCAATTTAATTCAAGTTAAAACCTAAATGATTTTGCAATTAAAATTAAATTGTCAGCACAGTAACATAACAGACACCTCACTGAACAGTGTCCACGTCACACAAAATCACCACGCTGGCCACTATTCCGTTAACGATTTAGACAGAGTTAACGAAAAGGAGTTGATTGAAAAAATATAATGAAAGGTAGGACCAAATTAAAAACAATTTCAAAAGTAGGATCAAAGTAAAAAAAGTCGACCAAAACTAGGACTAAATAACTATTTAAGCCAAAGATTTAACTTTTTATTTAATTATATCTCAATTTTCTTTCAAGTTAAATAATGTTGTTGTTTCCGTTACATTAACTTTAACCAAATTTAAATTGTTATGACCAGACACACTATAAAAATACGGATGACACAAGTATAATTAGAATTTCTTTTTTATTATTGTTATTTTCTGTACATCACGGTACGAATATATGAATAGAGAAGGGATTTAAATATTTTTGTTTCTGTTTTAAAATCAAATTTATAATTATCTATTGTAAGATGAAATTGTATTTGTTTTCATTATGTATACATTAAAATATTTGTCAAATGATTATTTCACAAAATAAAGAAAGTTAACTTTATGTTTCATTTAATTTCACACTATCGAATTAGGAAAATAAGATTTAAATTTTATAATTTAAACATATTTGAGTTAATATAATTTTTAATAAAAATACTAAATAAATAAAAAATATTTATTATTTAAGATAAGAATGAGTGTAAGAACAAAAAAGAAATAACAAATATGTATATCTTATAAAAAGTCATACATTATTCGTACTGATGCTAATATTTAATCAAATAAACTATTATTTATTACTATCGAGACAGAAAAAAAATAAATCTCTATATATTCCTAATTTTATTATAAAATAATTACTTTTATACGAGAAAAAAAATATGGAGAAAAAAGTCGGATGAAACATTACTTCATTGTTAATCACGATGACAATCTAACTAAATGCGAAAGTCATCTAAAAAAATTACTATAATTTGCACTTAATAAAGAAAACAAGTTAATATTACTTTTTTATGTGTAAATTTCCTCTATTCAAATAATTTTATTTTATCATCCAACCAAAATTAATTACATATTACTTTTAAACTATCATTCTTGTGACGTGGATCAATAGACAAAAAGGTATTGATGAGAAGGAGAAATAATATTCTTTTAAACTAAGTTTATTTTTAAACCAATATTCTCAATGTTAATTATTGAAAAATAAAGTCTAACAAAATCTAAAATAACATTATTTTGGTCTCATAATCGAATACATTACATAATCATAGTCTTTTCTTTTTGTTCTATTACATAATTATAATTGAGTACGTAATAGAACAAAAGTAAAAGACTTTTCTATCCCAGCATAGTCTTTACCCACCAGGACCAACACATTACACTACAAGCCAAACCCAACCCCATCCCCATAGAAGCAAGCTATCACTAATTCTGTCAATTCCTTTTCACACTTGAAGTGACCTCCCTCTACTTATTATCCATGGAACATCAACCTAACCCCACTCTCCCATTAGAGATCAACCTCCAAACACCATCGTCACCACTTTATGACTTACCCTTCCCTATCAAATCCCTTCTCCTATGCCACCAAACCATTTTTCAAGCTCCCTAAGGCCTTTCGCCCTCAAGGCCCCATGAACACCAAATTCTCCTCATTCTCAGTACCAGCCCTATAAATGTTAGACCACACCACTACCCCCACTTCCAAAAGGACACGATTTCTAAACTCATCTTAGACACGCTGGTAGAAGGGTTTATAAAACCCACCACTAGCCCATTTTCCTCACATGTCTTACTCATACAAAAAAATGCCACCTGGAGATTTTGTGTAGACTATCGAGCATTAAATACAACCACAGTTTGAGACTGTTTCCCAATAGTTGAGCCTAATTTTCCTCACTTGTCTTACTCATAAAAAAATGCCACTTGGAGATTTTGTGTAGACTATCGAGCATTAAATACAACCACAATTTGAGATTGTTTCCCAATACCCACAATTGATGAGCTACTTGATGAATTAGGCTCAGCTATAGTTTTCATTAAGCTTGATCTATACTCAGGGTATCACTAAATTAGGCTTGTCCCCAAAGACACTCACAAAACAGCCTTTAGAACCTCATATGAGGAGTACGAATTCTTAGTAATGCCTTCTGGATTAACTAACACCCCCTCTACTTTTCAAGCAGCTATGAATGATCTACTTCGACCACATCTAAGGCGGTTTATTCTTGTTTTCTTTAATGATATTTTATTTTATATTTCCACCTTGGAGGACCAAGTTACAAATTTGTAGCTTGTTTTAGAGTTATTAAAAACAAATAAATTTTTTTGTCAAGTTGTCAAAATGCAGCTTTGCAACCCACTAAGTTCAATATTTGGGCTATCTCATTTCCCCCAAAGGAGTAGCCCCTAACCCCAAGAAAGTTAAAGTAATCATATAATGGCCTAAACCACGCTCATTCACGGACTTAAGGGGATTTCTCAGCCACACCAAGTTCTACATGTGTTTTTTTCGACACTACGCCACACTCGTCGCTCCCCTCATCGATTTATTACAACAACTAAAGTTCACATGGCCACCAGTAGCACAATTGGCTTTTACAAATCTAAACGTGCAAAGTTCACATGCCATACAACGCCTGGCCAAGGGCGTCACCTTTATTTAAATGTCTAAAGCTGATGTGGTTTTCAAAATGTTAATTTCCCCAAAAATTATAAGACGAAAAAAACAAAGAGGAAACAAAAATATTTTTTCAATTTTTGAGCTGACAAGGATTGACCTTGGTCCTACGTATTCTCATTTAAAATAAGAAATCAGGGTTACGTAGTTCTTTAAGAGAAACGATTTGGAAAACTATTTGGAAAATGATTTAATTTTTTGGCAGTGAACCTAACAAGGATTACCCTTCGCGACACTCTAAATGCCTACTCTTTCTTCTCACGCGGGCCACATCTGGCTGGAATCCACACCACCGTGTTCCACTATTGCGCTCCCAACTGCAACCAAAAGTCATTGCCGTTATACTCGCTCAAACTCCGACTCGCTGGCGACGATGCCGTCGGCAGTTCTTCCTTCCTCTCTATTTTTTCTTTATTTATTGTGGATTGTGAGATATGCAGTGTGGTGTTTTTAAATGATAGTATAAAGATGGATGATGGAATCTGAATAGAAGGGAAAAAGGGACGTGCTAGCCAAAGAGAGAAGATAGTCTCGGGTTGGGTGATTTCAATGATGGAGAGGACGTGAATATGCTGTTATGTGTGTGCGTTTTGCTTATTTGCAGGTTGAAGTGGTACCGTGATGTTGAGGGGAGGTGATGATGAAAAAATGGGTTTTGAAAAGGGCCACTGCTTTGGGTGCGTGGGTGTCTATGTGTGAACAAAGGGAGATGAATGCAAGGCAGTTCTTCCTTCCTCTCTATTTTTTCTTTATTTATTATGGGTTGTGAGATATGTAGTGTTGTGTTTTTAAATGATAGTATAAAGATGGATGATGGAATTTGAATAGGAGGGAAAAAGGGACATGCTAGCCAAAGGGAGAAGATAGTCTTGGGTTGGGTGATTTCAATGATAGAGAGGACGTGAATATGTTGTTATGTGTGTGCGTTTTGCTTATTTGCAGGTTGAAGTGGTACCATGATGTTGAGGGGAGGTGATGATGAAAAAGTGGGTTTTGAAAAGGGCCACTACTTTGGGTGCGTGGGTGTCTATGTATGAACAAAGGGAGATGAATGCAAGGCAGGTGATGAAGGTTGTCGAGGGAGGAGGTGAGGGCATGAAGTTGAGGTTGAGAGTGAGATTGAGAGCGAGGTAGTTGAATGGAACATGCTGAGTCCTGTCATGTTTCTTTGTGTTTTTTTAATTTCAGGTGTTGGCTGTTTCATTGGGGAAGAAGAATGGAGAATAAGGAAATGTATTGGTCGAATATGGTTGGCGAAAATTGGCGAAAATGTTGGTGTGAGCAATGGAATGTGATGTGCATAAAATGATCATTGTGGGTTATGCTCTCAAACACTCAAGCAACAACAACTCGAGCACAACATCATTATCATGAATCAATAACAAATCAAGCATGGCAAGCATTACACAACACAACATCATTCATTCAAAGACCATACAGTTTCACATTCATCCATGTATTTCAAGAATTTAGTTGTGCTTAACTCTAGTAGCCTCGTTCTTGTGTTGCTTGTTGTTGGATTTTTGTTGCTCTTTCCCCATATTTCCTTCTCTCTCTTTTTTTTCAGAGATGCGTCCTCCTTTTTTTTTCTTTTGTTCTCCTCCCAGAGATATGTATATTATTGTTATCCAAATCTCTTCCTTTCTGTTAAAGATCTTGGGAAGGATTCAAAAACTAAAGCACTCTATATTGTACCTCGCTCCTACGTATTTCCATTTGGAAAATCAGGGATAACACAGTTCTTTATACAAATATTTGTTGTTTGATATTATTATTATTATTTTTATTTATTTTAGATATATATATGTATATATATACATATATGTATATATGTGTATATATACATATATGTATATATGTGTATATATACATATATGTATATATACACATATATACATATATGTATATATATATATATATATATATTATTAATATCAATAGAATCTAAGATTCTACATGATAAAAGATTTAGTTATCAAGCAAATCCCAGACTTGATATGATATTAAAAATAATTTTATAATTTTTATTTTTTATTGTTATTAATTTTTTTTTAAGAAAAAAGAATTAAAAGCCTACGAAGGAGTGTTTTGATTACCAAGCAAGTCCGAGACTTGACACGGTATGCAATACTTATATCAAAGAAATAATATAATTTTTTATTTATTTTTATTTAAGAAAACAAATGCATTCTCTTGGACGAAATTAGGTGTTGACAGCTGCCCCTCTTTACTTAGATTTTACTAGATAAGATGAAAGTGAAATTTTCATATTATCGTAGTAAAAGATAAGTAAAGATAAAAACACTAATTTCATTCGGGTTTCAAAAAGAAATATAGACGAAAAATAAAATAAGTGAAAAAGAGTCAAACATATTTAAATATAGACATGACAACATCCAAGGAGAGGGTCTCCATCCGAAAGAGAGGAACTCAGTGACCATTACCATGTAGAGGGTCCCGATGTAACATAAGAAAGCAATGACCATTATCTTGTAGAGGGCCTTGATTTAAAGAGACCGATGACCATTGCCGCATAGAGGGCCTCGATGTACCAAAAGAAAACCTGAACTCGACCATTGCCTCGCAGAGGGTTGATATACGAAAAGAAAACCTAAACTTGACCATTGCCTTACAGACGACCGATATACCAAAAGAAAACCTAAACTTGACCATTGCCTCACAGAGGGCCGATATACCAAAAGAAAACCTAAACTCGACCATTGCCTCGTAGATGGTCGATATTGAAATGAAAGTTTGTAACCATTCGATAAAGAAGGTCCTAATATGAAATTTACATGTGATAGTCAAATTGAATTCTGTGAATGCATGAAAGAAAGAGACTCATATTTGTTCTTGACAAATAATGTGATAAGTGTATAATATGAAACTAAAAAAGTTGCCCCAAGTTATATACATGAAGCAAAATAGATGACTCAGATGAATTGGTATGGGAACCTTGTTTAACGTAAAATATAATGTGTAAAAAATGATGGCAATGTGTGAAAACTTTGACTAGCACAAAAACAAAGTGTGGAAACCTTGGCAACACAGAAAGGTGTAGAAACCTTGACTAATACCAAAAACAAGGTAAGGCTAGGCTTGAGGGCTAGACAAAACTAGGCTTGAGAGTTATACAAAACTAAGCTTGGTGGCTAGATAAACTAGGCTTGGGCCAGACAAATCTGGGCTTGAGGGCTATACAAAATTGAGCTTGGTGGCCATATAAACTGGACTTGGGCCAGACAAAGCTAGGTTTGAGGGTTAGACAAAGTTAGGCTTGGGGTGGCCGGATGAAACTGGGCTTTAGGGGCTAGTGCGAAATTGGGCTTGGGCCAGACTAAACTAGGCACTAGAGGCCAGATAAAACTGGGCTTGAGGGGCCAATGCAAAACTAGGCTTGGGATATACAAAACTAAGCTTGGTGGCAAGATAAACTGGGCTTGGGCCGGACAAAGTTAGCTTGAGGGCTAGATAAAGCTAGGCTTGGGGTGGCCGGATGAAACTAGACTTGAGGGACCAGTGCAAAACTGGGCTTGGGCCAGACTAAACTGGGCTTAGGCCAGACTAAACTAGGCTTGAGGGGCCAGATAAAACTGGGCTTAAGGGGCCAGTGCGAAACTGGGCTTAGGCCAAACTAAATTGGGCTTAAGGTGGCCAAATGAAACTAGGCTTAAGGGGTCAGTGTGAAACTGGGCTTAGAGGCTAGATAAAACTGGGCTTCGGGTGGCCAGATAAACTAGGCTTGGAGGCTAGAAAAAGCTAGGCTTGAGGGCTAGACAAAGCTAGGCTAAGGACACTCACTATGTGTATACAAACAATATTAACCTACAAATGCATTAGACAACATTAATTCAATAATTATGCTATGTGTATGAAACTATGTACATCAGATTATGAATGAAAATTGAATGCTTAATGCAAATGATATATGTGCCCCACAGGGTACTTATTCACAACACGAAATGCTAATGAAAATTGTGATGCATTTATAAAAAACATGCATGATATGCAAATAACTTATGCAGTGTATGTTCGTGCCTTAAGAGGCGTTCATCCACATGAAATGCTGGTAAAATAATCATGCTCTCAATAAAACATGAATTATATGCAATATAAATGACATGCCTAAGTCTAATGTGAGATGCAATGCATGCTTGGTTCTTATTCATATAATATATTGATGCAAAGATGATAAATTTGAAAATTAATTACATAGTATCATCAATAACAATAGAACTGAGGGATATGGAGGTATAAAACATGCTCTCACTTTGTGTCCTATTAGGTGTGGAGAAAACCTATTTTGGATCTATGGACTTTCATATGATTCTTCCAAGGAGAACTCTAAATTATCTCGCAGGCCTCTAGAGCTAAAGTCAACCTCAGGACATAATGCACAACGATAGGCGACCTAATAGATGTGGCATGTCAAGAGGAAGCAAACTCTATATGAAGTCTTCCTAACAATCAATTAGATCTGAGATCTAGCATAACAATTGCTGGACCTCCACTCCTTACGGCTAACTCAGGTCCGGGTATAGGACCCCAATATTAAAATGAATGCACTAGCCTACCATGTGTAATGTGTGAAGGGAGTAACCTAAGACTACCCAAATCCACACATGCAAAATAACCCGAAAATTCCCAGACAGATATAGCAATTGTCTTCTACCCTAGGGTTTAATAATTTCAACAAAATTATTTTTTACTTTTTTGGCCCGCAAGGATTGTACCTCGCTCCTACGTATTTCCATTTGGAAAATCAGGAATAACGTAGTTCTTTATACAAATATTTGTTGTTTGGTTTATTATTATTTTTTTATTTTAGATATATATATATATATATATATATATATATATATTTTATTGATATCAATAGAACCCGAGATTCTACATGATAAAAGATTTAGTTATCAAACAAATCCCATACTTGACATTACTAAATATAATTTTATAATTTTTATTTTTATTATTATTAATTTTTTTTAAGAAAAAAGAATTAAAAGCCTACGAAAGAGTGTTTTGATTAGCAAGCAAGTCAGAGAAATAATACTTATATCAAAGAAATAATATAATTTTTTATTTATTTTTATATATTATTTTTTTAGAGAGAATTAAAGCCTACGAAAAAAACCTTTTTAATTATCAAGATAATGACATTCCAAATAGAAGGAAAGAGAAGGGTTGAGCATATCAATGACAAACCCAAACCCAAGATCATCTAACATCTGGACCCCAGACCCCCAAACACATTTAGTCATACAACATGTCAATCGGTCATACATGTGATATTATAAGAGAATCTAAGCAGTACATGAATAACATTAGCAGCAAAGAGAATTTATCTTAAGGTGATCCCTTTTGCGTGTGTGCTCTGGTAATAAAAAAAGATAGGGGTTTTCAAATTTTTGTCTCTGTGTCTTGCATTTGAGAAGTTTTGTGCTTATATAGACACCTTGGGTACCACTGAAATCCTAGTCTTTAATTATAATAAAATATATGAGGATGAAATTGGTCATGATGCAACATATTATAGAAATTAAATGGTCGCATAGTATCCAAGATATTGATTATAATTATTAACGAAATATTGCTTGTAATTATTAGAATCATATTTTTTGTCACATAAAGATCTTGATCAAATAATAACATATTATTCATATAATTGATTCTAATTATTACCAGGAATATTTTCTTCCAATTATTAAAATCTTATCATTCCCTAAAAGCATTATTATCGGGAATATTTGCTTCTAATTTTTAAAATAATATATTCTCTGACCGACAAATCAATGAGACACATCACATAAGCGTAAAGGCAAGATATTTATTCAAATTATTATAAAAAATATTGCTCCTAATATTATACCCTTATCTAAAAACAGAAATTATAAAACGTCCTTTTTTGACATGTCATGTCAAGAGTGTAAATAGCAAACAATGGGGGTGAAAATATGTATAAAACATTTCTCATGAAAAGGGTGTGATAATTAAAAACAAATTATATTCTCCCTTCTTTTTCTTTTTTTTTCCTTTTTCTTTTTTTTTCTTTTTTTTCGTGGTAGAATTAAAGTTAAAAACCTAACATATTTTTAATTTTTTTTAATTTAACAAAACAAATACGTTCACCCGGACAAAATTAGGTGTTGAATATATTTATGTCAGCAAGCTTAACAGATTTGAGATTTCGTAATTATATTTTTGTTGTATTACACACAGATGGTCAGCCGAGAAATTGTTTGAAGTGAGGCATGCTTCAAATCTAGGGGAACAATTTGTGGTGAATATTGACATGGAGTGCACATGCAAGAAATGGAGCATAAGTGGACTTCCTTGTTGCCACGCACTTTCTGCCATGAAATTTTTGAATATGAAAGGATAGGATTTCATAGCCCATTGGTTCAGGAAGTCAACCTACGAGGAGACGTATAACTCAGTAGTTTACCCTATTAATGGTCAACAGGTGTGGGAAGTTACAGCATATCATGATGTCCTACCCCCAACCAAAAGAATTATGCCTGGAAGACCTAAAAAGAAAAGAAGATTGGAACCTTAGGAGCTGAAAAAGGATGACACCGCATTACGAAAAGGAGGAATTCGCAAAAGGTGTGTTATGTGCAGGGAAATTGGTCACAAAAGAACTGCTTGTCCTAAAAAACCAGTGTGACCACCAAGTCAATCATTTGTGCCAACAGCAGCATCAGGCCCATCACAACAAACTGGCCCAACAACAACATCAGGCCCATCACAGCAACAACACCCATCACAGCAAATTGGCCCAACAACAACATCAGACCCATCAACAACAACATTCATCACAGGAAACTGGCCCATCACAACAACAACACCCATCACAGTAAACTAGCCTAGCAGCATCAGCCCCATCACAGCAAACTGGCCCACCAACAGCGACCACACAAACTGGCCCACCAACAACAACCATACAAACTGGCCCTGCAGCCAATAAGTCCCAACCATCTCAAGGTCAATCTCAATGTGCATCAAGCAACCAATTTGTCCAACCAATGAGGAACAAACTCCAGGCTAGAAGGGGACGTGTTTGGAAGCCCCAATCATTTCTAATAAATAGATTTCAATATGCTTTGTAGTTGTTGTTGAAACTTTTGTTAATTTAAGACTCGTAGCTATGTAGTCTTTTTGGGTGTTTGATAGGAATAACCATGTAGTCTTTTTTGGCAGTCCACTTTAATGTATTTTGAACAATTTCTGCTCTGGCCGTGATCAACTTTTATTGTGATAAACTTTGACAGTGGATATAAATTATCATTTCTTACTTTGACTCAATATATTGTGTGCAATGATTCTACTGTATGTTGAAGCTTTATAATTTCTTTCAACTATGTTCTTCTTCCCTGCCATGTTAATGGTGTTTAAGTCATCAATGGATGGATCTGTGTGATAATCCATGTTCTGTACCATTTAATTGATGACCCCAAATTAATGTTTTATATCACATTTGGTGTGATTTCCTATTCAATTAGGTTCACTTCATATCATGAGTCAACACAATATATTCCAATATATTCATTCCATATTTCACTACCAAAATCAAAATGCTTCACAAAACTCATTACATTCCAAACACAATGCTGAAACTTTCACATTTATTTCGAATCATTACATCAACAAGTTTAATACATTGTGAATAGGAATATGTTTAATACATACAACAAACAAACCATTACAAACAACACTTTGACCCATTTTTCCAAACTCATAATAGATTTCTCGATATTTATTAATTTGCTTTCCCCATCCCTTTCTACCATCTTCGTCGCAGTGTCATCACTATCATCATCATTCTTCATACTAGGACCACATCTTTCTTTAATTACATTTTCACTGCACCATGAAAAAAAGTTGTAGCTAACAACTTCTTCACTTCCATCCTGTCCAACGAGAAAACAACACCACCAATTGCAAAATTAGGTTTTCCAAAACCAAAATACAAAAACAACATCCACCAAAAATTCCCCCCTGTTCTTAGCAGTTCTAGCAATTCTCATGATTGCCTTCTCACCGCAATAGCAAAAAGGTGTTAAATAGAACCTCCTCCCCACACCCCCCATGAGAAGAAACGCTAGAATTTTTCATTCTCCAACCATTGCAAGTGCAGGACGAGCAAGAATGAGAGGGAGACATTACCCGTGCAAACAAAGCAAAATGGAGGAGACAACTTCAGTACCCTTTTTCAAACCCTTACCTCTATATGTTAGGGGAACATAATCTCTTCTTAAAAGAGAAAGCAAGAACGGTTGTTTCCAGTGCCAAACCACAACTCAATGACACGTAAGAATACACATTACAGCCACATCATCACATATAAACGTCATTTGCCAACTGATAACGGAAAGGGATGATTTAATACACATTTAAAAAAATGAGGACGAAATTGAGATTAATAAAAATACGAAGACCAATTTAAAATTTCTGAACCAAAACAAGGACCATATTTTAACTTAAACTTTTTGCTCCTAAATAAATAAAAAAGTAAGCAGCAGTTCTACCCTCACCAGTTTCCTCTCTTCACTCTTTTTCTTCTCACATTTCTCGGAGACCCAACACTCTCTCTCCTTCGCCACAACCTTCTCCCTATCACACTTCCCTAAAGCCCCTTTCCTCGTCGACTCTGCCACTGCGGTCGTCGAACCGGAAATCAAAGACCTCAAGAAGTTCATCAAATTGAGGGTTCTTGGTAGATTTGCCGCGCAGATAATCATAGGAACTGGTCGCCATAAACGTGTCATCGCTCACGTTGTTCTCCAGGAAGGAACTGGCAAATTCATCATCAATTACTGCGATGCCAAGGTCTCACCCCTCCCTCCCTACTTTCTTTCTCTCTTTCTTTCAAACTCTTGCCCTACTTTATTACTTTCGTTGATTTTGTCATTAATCGAAATTTTGAGTTGTTTTTTTTTAATTTGCCAAAATGTAAATGGCATATACTAAGTGTTTACTATTTATGTTAGTTGAATTGAGATGTTCAACTTGCAGTAACTCACCATTTTAGTTTCTAGAAGTGCATAAACTAGTCACTTTAGCCCGGAAGCTCAAGAAATTCTGAACAAGTTTGGGAAAGTGCAATTTGTCAATCATATTAGTTCAAAATATAAATTAAAAGTGTGACTTAAATGAGATATTAACATATATTTAGGAATTAAAATGACCGTTTGATAAGTTTAGAGAATTAGATACAATGATTCCCGGAAATTTTAGGACTTCTTTGCCATATTAAGTTTATTTTTGTTTACTTAGTAATTTTTTTATCCAGAAAGTTATGATAGTAGCTCAATCATTATAGTCTAATGAGTTGATATATTGCAGTTGCTGATATATGTAGGTATTGTGCTACATTGTGAAATGCAGTCGATTCATAATCTTCTGATTCATAAACTAAGCCATTTTCAAAAAGTTTTAGGGATTTTAAATTTATGAATGGTTTATTTATCTAAGAATTTGTATAGCCTCCAGATTATTCCCTCATTTATGCTGAACTTATATCTGGTTTTCTTGTTCTAACTTTGTGTATTGATGTTAGATAAGGACACTAGGAATGCTTAGATCTCGTTTTGATTCATTGCTTGGTGCCTTCAATGCGTGTTTAATCCCAGAGGAAAAGAATGAGCCGAAGAAAAAAGGATTAAAAGACACTTTCTCTCGCAGATTTGATCAGGTTAAATATTTTTCACCTTTTTAGATGATTAAAGAATTTAAACATCATTTAATTAAATTTGCATTGGCTTATTGATACAGATCCCTAATAATAAAGGTAAAGAAGCTTCGAGATTTGCACAACTATGGAATCAAATAATCACTAGTTTTAGAGAGGAAGGTCTTATCAGTAATAGGTTATCTGGAGGATATATTTGCAATTTTGGTTCTTAATCTTTTTTCTCTTGCAGAGTAATGTGTTCTTCTAACAATATTAAACTGAGGTGGTTATACTTCTACCACTCAGGGAAATGGATCTTTTGCTTGCGCCATACTATGCTATTAAGGAGTGTTATTGATACAGTCTCTTTTTTTAGGTAGTTGCATAAATTAACAGGTTTTATTGAATAATTAACAAGTTAACTAGAGTTAACAAGTTTAAGCTAATTATAAGTCTCACCAAGTTGCTCCAATCATGCAAGTTCAAGCTAATTATAAGCTAATTATATATTACTTATGTTCAGTGACACTCTTAATTTGTATTTCATTTGCTAGGAACTAAAGGTGGAGAAACTCGTGTGCATTCATTTTTTGAATATAAAAAGAATACTAGTATTTAATTAATTTTAAAAGTAACATTTTATTATTTTAATTAGTATCTTGAAATGTGATGCTTACAATTAAATTTCAATAGTTTATCTATCAATTTCTTTATACTTTTATAATAGATAAATCTAATGGGTTTACTTATAAATAAACCAGATGAATGATTAATAAATAAAGAGAATGAATTTAATTTGATTTATAAAATTGAATTACTATTGTTATTATTATTATTACTAAATTATTGTAGTTTTCTTACACCATGCATGGACTGTGTTGGAACAGGTTATGTTGATGATCCAGAAACAACTTTAGCAGCTTTGGTTACTAGTGGGGGAATGCTACTCATACAAGGACTGAACATCATTTCTTTTGATTTTGATTATTTATCGTAAAAGATCATGTTAGGATTATCAACATTTTAAATTTAACAACTCTATATGTAGTATAAATAGTCATATCTTGAATTACATTATTAAGACTTAATATGCTATAGAATTTTTAAGCACACAATCAACACACCTGAACAAACAAATAATTATTACACCTCAATGTCTGCATCCTGATGCACATGTTAGTAGAATTTTTGTGGTTTTTGCTACCACGACTTTATTAGAGTTGCATCCCATATCATTTGAAATAGTGTTACTAGAATCATGGACTTGAGGAAATGTTTGAAACTGAGCACGAGATGCTTTATTAGGAGTGAAAACGCCAGCAAGAGCAGCTTCAGTTGATTTTAGTACAAAATTCCCATCGTTCAGTTGATTTCTAACAAAAACCTCAGAAATTGATCATATTAAGCCATTTAACAATTCTCCTTATTTAAAGGGAGAATTTGTAATATCCACATCAATGAAACCAACAAAGATACACGCAGATAAACCAAATGTAACAGAATCATCACACCAACGTAAGAATTATTACAAGTAGCTACCAACCACAACATAGTAATTATACTACCCGCCAACATAAATAACCCATTTTTGGCAAATACTAGATTGCTTTTTATCATCAAGTTTTGTAATTATTCTCCATAGCTGGTACCATAGTGTTAAAGCAAAATTATTTATCAATTATTGGGAAGAAAAATGTCTGAAAAGAAAAGGACAGCATCAAAACTTGAATATGTTAAGATTGCTGCAGCATAACTAAGATGGGAAAAGCAAAGGAAAAGAAAAGTGTTACGTAAGTAAAAACCTATTTCCTTTATAAAACAAGTCCAAGTCCAAACACATGCACTACTTCCATATGCGTCAAATTTTTTTAAGATGATAAAAAACAAAAAAAAATTATTATCATAATTATTAAAATAAAAAAATATCATTAATTATAAAAGTTTAATAAAAAGTAATTATGAAAATCAATATGAATAACTTTTATAAGGTTTAAATACTTATTTGGTCTCTATTTTCATTAGGTTTATTCAATTCGGTCCTCTTTTTGTGTTTGCAGTCAATTAAATCCTAATTTTTGTCAATTTTGTTTAATTAGGTCCCTCATACTAACAACGTTAAATACTTAACAAAATAGTAGATAACATGACATTGTTCGAATGACTTGGATAGTTTTTCTTGACATGGCGCATTATTTTTTTATCTATAGGCGGTTGAATTAATTTTGAAATCAAAATTGGGTGCAAATAGCATAGGCGCTGGGCACTACTTTCTGGCACTCAACGCCACCCGGTTTTCAACATTGCGACTTATTGGTAAAATAAAGATTACCACTTCGTTAACTCTCATATTAAGTTGAAATTTTGAAAGTTGATCCTAGACACGTGAATCTTCATTTTGAACGGTGGGATCTTTGTTTTGATGTTTGTGGTTAGAGAAATGGTTTTCACCGTTTCGATGTATTTCATGTATAGCATCAATTGCTCTGTTTTCATGTTTTCCTGATTTTGCTGTTTTGGTTACTTTGGATGTTCTATGTATACTTGAACTTGATTCTATAGTCCTTATTGCTATGAATTGAGATAAAAATGTTATTGTGGGTATATAAGATGATAATTGGTATGAAATATTGTGAGCATGCAAAGTTATAATGTTTAAAGAATTTCAAGGAGAAATTCCGTGTGAAGGTTTTAGTGTATGCATCGGCATAAGGATTCATTATTGGTTGGTATCCTAAAACTCTAATAACCATTCACACTCAAATAGAGTCGAATGAGTTATGTCGTGAAGAGTAGCAAGAGGTCCTAGTCTCTAAACTTGATCAGGTTCTAGGCGCGAAAGGGATTTATAAGCCGCTAGGGGATCTGATGTTAGATGCATGTATCTAGATAATTGAGTTTAATGTCAACTGCTTGTGTGATTATATATATATATATATATATATATATATATATATATATATATATATATATATATATATATATATATATATATATATATATAGTATTTATTTTTTATA
>Ga0214543_1008474_pt1 | contig 16784 bp, 6 predicted proteins | sample CNSS2metaG_FD_160094 | JGI IMG/M metagenome (GOLD analysis project Ga0214543, IMG submission 160094) | Root nodule microbial communities from cowpea collected in UCLA plant growth center, Los Angeles, California, USA - CNSS2 | ecosystem: Host-associated > Plants > Roots > Nodule | place: USA... | reverse complement strand
AAAAAATAAAAAAAAAAAAAAAAAAAAAAAAAAAAAAAAAAAAAAAAAAAAAAAAAAAAATTAAAAAAAAGGAAAAAAAAAAAAAAAAAAAAAACTAACGACACCGGTGTCGTAACCGGTGTTGCCCCTTTGAAAAACAAGGCACCGGTTATGTAACAGGTGCCATCACTCTCTCACTCACTTCAACACCGGTGCCCACACCTATGCCATCCAACCCCAACACCACAGCACCTCACCACCACTGCAAGACACTGTGTCTCGCTCACCACCCTCACCTTCCAGTGCCATCCACTCACCACCCCAACACCTGCCATGCCCCCTGCAACACCACTCACAACACCGGTGTCCACACCGGTGCCTTCCCATCCTCCACTGCATGTGAAATGAAAAGCGAGGGTAAATACGGTAATGTGCTCGTATCACTCCCTAATCTGCTCATTCTATGGTGGATGAAAAAAATTGGATATCCCTCAAATTCGCACTCACTTATCCATTTAAATCCATACAATCAAACACGTCAATGTTCATCAATCCACGCTCGCTAATTTGTTTGAATAGTGTAATCGGTGCAAGCGAACATACCCTAAGTGTTTCGACAAAGAAAAAGAAAGACCAGAAAAAAGTTGTAAATTTGCTAGAGACGTAATGTAATAAAAAAAAAGGGAAAATGAAATAAGAAAGGATAAATATTCACCGTTACTCTCTCATAATAATACGGCCACAATTTGTGGTTCCAGCGATTGTAATGAATTAGAAAAAGGTTTATTTATTCATTTTGATTTTTTTTTCATGAAGAAAATGTTAAAGTTGGTTTTTTAATTTTTAAATTTTAATTTAATCTTGACGTATGATAATAGATACAATTTAGTTTTGATTTATGATAATTTATATAATTTTGTCATGATTTTTAAAAAATTAGTACAATTTAGTTTTTTTACTAAATTTATTAAAATAAATTAAATTTTTTTTATCAAAATTAATATTAGAATTATCTAAATCATATCAATAAACCAAATCATTCTTATTAACAACTTCAATTTTATTAAAAAAATCATTGATTTATTTCAAAAAATTAAAAAAAAAAAACTAAATTACATATATTTTTTATTAAAAGATTAAATTATATCAATTTTTACATATTAAAACACAAATTAAGACTACAAAAATTAAAGAACAAACTTAACATGTTGAATCGAAAACAAAGAACAAATAAATAATTAAATCTATAGACTAAGACAGAAAAAACAAAATCCATCGAAATCTTGAAAGTGGGATTTTTATTTATTATAAAGCGAACATTGAATTCTATACAAGAACAGTGAAAAGTGAATTGAAGAAAAGAACAGAAGAGAATATGAGACGTGTGATGAGAACGCAATTGCAATACCTGTAGAGGAGAAAAATGATCAGAGAGACAAGAGAAGAAACTTAGAAACCCAGAATACCATCTATGCGCTCGTTTTAAATACACACGTGGAATGACACGTGGATCTATTTGAGGTATCCGATTAGGCTCCCAGTTCCTTCTTACACGGATACACGTGCTTGAATCTAATACGTTACCGAAGCAGCGACAGTGACAGAATATATGTTTCTTAACCCATACTCTAACTGGGTGGTTTATTAAATTTGGAAATAAATTTTATTTTTGAAGCACCTTTATTTAAACCTCCAACTTGGTTTGCGTTCTCAGAATCACTTCATCACTGTAATTGTAAACAGAGACAGTGAGGAAGCTCGGGTCGGGTTGGTCAGTGGCTGAGACGAAACCATGGAAGGTGAAAACGGAAAGGGCACAGAGGGAACAGAGCCCTGGCACAAACCCAAAGAAGGGAGCATCTTCCCTAAAAAAAGAAGCTCTGTGAAGGAAATGATGGTCCAGAAAATGAAGGAGGTGGTGGTCGATATTGTTGAGTCCACGCTCAACAAAGCTTCGACCAAGGTTTCGCCGGCACGTGAGGCGTCTGAGACCACCCACGAGTGAAACAACTACTCTGTACACACCCGTTCTCCACAATCCTTTTTGTAATTTTATTCATCATCTTTACTTCATTGGTTTAGTATATCTCATGTATTGTTTTGCCGGTCGAACCGATCCAGATGCTCTTGGATTCTAGTCTTTTTTTTTTCGTTTCTTTGTATCTTACTTTATTATCTGGGTTTAGGTGATCGGCATTTACGTATCCATGTTTTATGTTCTTAACACGACCTACTTTTTCTGCGTACCGTCTTCTGTTCTGAATTTCTGAGCATTCATTGTGGTCAGTCGCATAAAAAGAGAAGCAAAAAAAAATTCCCCGTTTGTTGTGGGGCTTGTCTTTCACGAAACATTTGTTGTTGAATGAATTGAATTAAAGCACCCGCCATAGAAACAGAGCATTTGGGGAAACAGGACATAACCAAAATCTCAGAATCTAAGTATAGTAGTGTGAGTACAGTTAACTCGATTCCGGTCAACCAGTTGGACCGGTTTAGCTGAACCGGATATGTGATCAGTTATGTGAGCTGTCACTGAATGGAGTTACTTTTTTACAGTTAATGTAGTTTAACTTGCCGAACCAGTAATTGATCGTTCAAGTTAATTGACCTTTTATAAATGTAGATGTGAGTGGCGGTATGAGACGGAAGATGGCTCACGATTCTGATTTGTACGTGCTGACAGTAACGTGCTCTGCGCGGAATCCGCGTAAAAATGTAACTGTAGTACTCTACAGTTTTTACTTTTTTTTCTTGGTACTATGATTATTTCGCATGAGAATTTACTCATTTAAAGACGCTTTATGAAGTGATCTAAACTAACTAAAACCCTCTTTGCCCTATCATCACTTTCAACCCTTTTTTCAATTTTAGGATAAAGCAGTTATCCCAGAGTGAAGAGACAGAAAGCGAGGTAAAATACCTCTTTCGGTGTCTAAAATAAGTTAATGTTCCAAAAAGTTAATTAATGCAGAATTTGGTCCATTTCTATGATTACGTTTCCCCAATCTCGATTCCATTTATCTTTCCTCTTTTCCAAGTAGTTTTTTTTTTCCTTACTTTTGTAGCATCTAATTCAGCGAAAGGAAGATAGAGATAGCGAGCTAGGGAAAGTGGAAAATTGAAAATTCGATTGCCGGAGAAAGGCTAACAATTCTTTACCCTCTTGAACCCAAATCTAAATCGATTCCACACAAATTTCTGAGCTCGGGGTTTGTGTCCTTCAAAAGACAAAATTTATTAAAAATGGTAATAATGTAACATCTATATCTTGTAATAAGAGTGACCGAATATTGGGCATCATTAATTCGTTTGGAAATTTTCCATACATAAGCGAGTGGTCGATTGTTTTTGTCAAATGTCTGAAATTTGTCTTTTCTGTTGACTTCCATGGAGTTTATTAAAATGCAAACTATATGCTAAACATGTTAAACAAAAATCCATGTAAGTCACAATTTTCTTTATTAACGATCGCATTAAGGAGAATCACGATCACATCACTCATACGTTAACTCAGCTATATATTTAAAGATATACTTAATCCCAAACTAGAGTTGAATTTGTATGTTTTAAGATTGTCGTGTTTGGTGCACTTCATTCCAACTCAACCCAACTATGAATAAACAAAGAGTAATTATATATTGATCAATAGTCATCAACTATTCGTATGTCACATAATCTTTATCACATATTTTAAACAGACCCCAGAAGAAAAGGGGAAAAAATCAAGCTACCGGGACAAACGAATCATGCAAACATCATCATTTGTATAAACAAAACAACCAAATCGGAGTTGTGCCACAGAAAAAGAGAAGGGACTCTGTGTTGTGTTGGTTTAGAATGTGTAATGTGTTCTTCAAAATACCTCAAAAGATGAGAAAACAGGAATTAATGCAAGACACAGATTGCAAGAGAAATCTCTATTATTGGTTTTTCTCTTTAGTTTAGCTTAGAGAAACACCATCTGTTGAAAAGTCCACAATCAGTGAAGATTCGAAATTCAGTATTCTAATGGAAACAAAATATTAGAAACTTGAATCGTGTTCACACTGACCGTAGACAATTGAGATAGAAAATAGAAAATAGATAGTTTGATAAAAATAAAATAAAAAATCTCTCTCTCTCTAATTCATATTAATGAAGAAAAGTTTATATTAATGGAGCAATCCTAACACCTAATCTTTTGGAATAAATATAGAACTGAGAACACATTTTTAATTCAGTTTTATCGACAACTACTTGTTTATGATAATTCACTGTATTAACAAACAACATGTATTCCTACTAAATTTTTCCTGATTTTAGAATGGAGATCTTCTATTATAAAAAATAATAATGATGGTGATGGTAACTATAATTAGGTATATGTGTCTAGTTCAAATGGATGATTTTGTAATATATTGAAATGATTTCAGCATATTTATTATAATATAAAATACATCACAAACTTGTCAATTGGGCGTGATCTTTATTAATTAGGATGTAACCGATAATTAAGATAATGGTTCGCAAGAATTTGATTTACTGTTTGTAGGATTTGTTGACGTGACCTGGAGAAAATTCAAAAGAGGCACATTTGACAAAGCTAGAATAGAAAGAAAAAACAGCAATGAAATCAACCACTAATGTATGCAACACACACACACATAATGGTTCGCAAGAATTTCACACACACACACATAGGACTCTTGTTTACTCGAAAAATTTTGGTACATGATGAATATTAAATATGGATTCTTTTACTAAATAAAGTCACCCCTAATGTGCTAATACTGTTTAAAACACTCATAAATTATTCGAATTTTTTATTTATGAAATAATACTTATTTTTTTATTGTAAAACTTTTAGTTTTTTAATTTTTGTAATTGTTTATTTATTTTTAGTGAATGTGCTATTTTTAAATAAAGAAAAAAATGTAATGTAACTTTATTAACACATGTTAAAAAATTAAGGTAAATATATTTTTATAAATTTTAGAGGTTGACAAATCTGTATGAGATGCTTTAACTTTTCTATTTTCAACTTTTTTAATATTTAACTTTTTGGAGGTTTTTTGATAAATGTTCTAATTTTTTATTGACACTCGTTATCATAATATATGCAATATATAACATATATAGGTTTTAGATATAACATATATAGGTTTTAGTAGAATCTATACATGAGTGTAAATCTCACCTTATCAAAAAGTTTTATAGGATTAAATTTGATTTTAAATTCATCAAACTAACCTTATATCTTTTAAATGTTAGTGAGAGTTGTTGAACTCACAACCTCTCCCATCCTCCCTTCCTACTTTTACTACTAAATCAACTTTATAGCTCCTCCCATATAGGAAATATGTGGTTTTGATCTATACGATGTTGTTTAATAGTAATAACTATGACTTATTTGGTATAAAAACATGTTTTCATACAAATCATATTGTACTTCTTAGCTAAATGTTGTGTCATAATTGACACCTAATTAAGCTCTATTATTGTGATTTATCCAATCATGCACTTTCTTTTATTCATGTGTATCGCACGATCATAGTAGATAGACAACCAAAACACAAACAATACACTACACAACTCCAACACTTAGAGTTATTCTATTTACAAAAAGTAAAAAATCTTGATCAATAATGAGTGTACAACTGTATGATCACAAACAAATTGAGACTAAAATTCATCATCTAAAAGCCACTTGCAAAGAGGAAACAAGCTGCTCTCAAAGAAAAATTGTAAACATAAACTTACTTTAAAAAAGAAATTGATCGGTGATTTATGAAGTACTCTTCTTCTTGATGATCAATTCTGCTATCTTTAATCTTTAAAATATGTAGATATAATTAGAATTTCTAAAGAGAAGACATAAAATAGTCTTTAGAAATAAATTTTATAAAGATAATTGTTTTTATAAAATAAACTTGATTTATTGGAATTATATTTATGGTATCGATATTTTATTAATAAAATAATTGAGAGTCATCTTTGTTAAAAAAAAAAAATACTACTATTAAACTATTTTTCAAGTCTTTTCACATTTTTCTTTAATTTCATTTTTATACGACAATTTTGTATTTTATAATAGAAGAGGAAATACTTTTTAAAATATTTTCATTATAATTTTTAGTTAAATAATTTTTAGTTAAATAATTTTATGTGGTAAAATATGTTTTTGCATAATTATTCTCCTTCTAAATGTGTAAGTCCTCATTTAAAACAGTTAACACACACACATAAAGATTTATTAAAAAAATATATATATAAATACACATGTTTTCCACACGTGTTTATGCTAATACTATGAACTAGAATTATAAAATGATTGAATTGTAAAAAGTGGACTTGGAACTTATATCTAACTTTTGATAAAAATGATTCTTTTGAGAAGTTTGATCCACAATAATAATTTTAGCAATTTCTGAAACTCACTGTCTCGCACTTCCACGTCCTAAAAGGTTATTTCTCATATGGATTGATTAGGAAGAAAAACAAAGTGAGGTAGGTCCCACTTGCGACATCACTTCACTTGCGTTGCGATAAGGAAATGTGAATTTTTAGCATGCGTAACTCTGACCATTTGAATTTCATTTTGAAAAACACTTTTTTTGACCCAATTTCTCCACCTAGAATATCTTCTTAAAACATAGAATTTCTGCATATCAAATAATTATTTTTCACTTACAATACATATATTTATTACAATAAAACTATTAACAGCCATTTTTGATATGGTTGGTGATCATCTTAAATTAAAATTAAAAAAAAAAATTCTATCTAAATTACTAAAAATGTTTATAAAAATAGGATAGAGATGGCCCACTCCATCCACTTGTGTTTGAAAGGAATGAAGAATCAATCTATTGAATTCAAAGGGAACGAAACTACCACTTTCCGTTCTTTTATAACGTAAAAGACAAAAAGATGCACATCATAATGCAATACCGTTTAATAATTACATCTTCTTTCCTTTTCAAGTTTTGGGTCTTCCATTTCCACATGTGAATTGAATGAAGACAGTTTTTGAATCAACCATTGCTCACGCCAAGGCCTTGCTTTTAAAAATTACAATTCATCATTTCTAATTTTAATAAATATCTCTTCACATAATCTATTTTCATATACTCATTTATACAAAAAACTTTGATCTTCTCACTATCAACTATGAAAAAACTACGTAAATGCTGCCATTAAGGAAGGAAGATACTGGTTTTTAATGAAATATTCCCACTTTATTCGTATAAATTCTTTCAAGAATTTCTCTTACCATACAACAACAATCTTCAATTTATAAAAAATATATATAATTTATAAAAAAAAACTAAATTAATCATGTGTATATTTAAAATTTTAAAGAGTTTAAGTATGCTTGCATGTGTATAATAGAATTGAAACTAAAAGTAAATAATATTAATCTGATAATTTTTATAAATGTTTTAAAAACCTGAAATGTAGTGGGTCCAATAAAAGCATATTCCGGCGTCTTTTGTGATTGATGACAGAAAAAACTGACGCATCACCGTGACGTTTCATTTTCGCGTCACTCTTCACCATTTTCCACTTTTCAATTGGATCCAACTTATAAATATATTTTAACTTTTATACCCAACTTAGTGATATACTCAGAAATCAATCAATTAATCAACCAACTATTTAATTGCAATTTAAGTATTTTAAACTTTTATACCCAACTTTTATGAAGTACTTAAAAGTCAAACAATTAATTGAAATTCAAGAACTTGTATCAAATGTCTTGACTGCTTTAGCATATAATAATTTTATTAAAAGAATTAAAAAAAACAAGAATACGGAAATAAATATAAAAATAGGATAAATTATTGAAGATGAAGTAGACATATAAGTAAACTAAAATCCATAAGAGAGAAGAAACTTTATTTTACTAAACTGATTTATAGAAATGTAATTAGAAGGAAGAAAATTGATAAAAGGAATGATGAAGAAACGTGGCACAAACACAACAATGATATTCGTTTCTTTTCTAATATTTTGTTCGTTACTTTGTATAGAATGTGAATATTGGAGTCGTTACTTTAAGCTTTTTCAGTTGAGTAACTTAAACATATTATGGATAAAATAAAACCTTTTCTGCATTATCTTCAAGTTCAGGAATTGTTGTACTTCACCAATCATTATGTCCATCTTTCCAAAACTATAAAACTATTACTTAGTTTTCTTATCTTCCTCACAATTTAAACATCTTTCCACAAAAGTTTTTTTCCTTATATTGAACTTTCCTAAAAAGTTCTAAGCTTATATTTTTAATTAGTATTGGGAAAAGAATTTGACTAAAGGTAAAATATATAATCATTTTCGTTGATATAAATTAAAATTATTACAATAATGTTGATGGTTGGTTTTTCTATCAATTTTTTAATTAATATAAATTGAAATTTTTGCTCAATTAATATTGTAAAAAATAATCTGAATTAATATTACTAACTCTTTTAGTGATGAAAAAATTTGAATGCGCCAACTCAAATGGACGTCATATAAAGTCACAAAAATGACAACAAAATATACGAGTTAAAGGAAACTCTTTCAAGTTTAAGCGATTAAATTAAGTTCTAAGATATAGATAAGGACCATGCTGAAGGGTTAAATTATGCATGGTATAGTTTATTTATTTATCGTGTTACCAAATAATGGTTGAAAACACAACACAGTGCTGGGCCTCGAACCCTTTTCCCATCTTGAAAAAAGAAGAAGACAGAGATAAGTTTTTGAGTAGGGGTTTCTTCTTGCACCCCAAATATTTTTTCTGCACCTTCAAAGTTGTGTGCTGTTCCATTTTTGCCCTTTAAAAATTAAATTAAAATTACGAAATAAAGAAGAGAATTAGGTAAAAGTAATAATTAAGCAATTATAAAGTTACAAAGTTTTAATATGGATGGTTACTTACGGGTACGTGTCAGTGTTTAGAAAAAAAAAATAAAATATTTAACAACATATTTTAATAATAAATTTAAATAAAATATAATACTTAAATTTATAAATCTCAAACAAATTCAAATAAACAATTTAAATACGGTTAAATAACGGTTCACAGATAAATCAAATATTTTTAAATCATTTGATAAAGAATAATTCATTCAAAATCAATTTATTAATAATATTTTTTTTTAATTTAAATTAGAGTATAAGAAGTAATAACCATATATGATACATGTATCATTCTCTTATTGAACGGATATAAAAAAAAAAAAAAAAACTTTTACCTAATATCCATAAATATCTAATTATAATGTCTATATTCTACCGTTGCAAATTTTATTTGTAGATACCACTTATTTTTTGACATTCATGTATGGAACCAACTTCAGTTCCTGATTTAGCAGAGATTCCATCTGCTATCGCACGTGATTGTATTTGGTAAATTTATATAGCTGTGTGCACAACACAAACTCATGATGCCCTAGGGTTAAGGTTACTTGGCCATTAACCAAACCAAACGTTGTTAGTCATGGCGGACAACCAACGTAGCCTGTACAATAAAATAATACAGTCCTATTTGGAAACTTTTTGGTTATTACTGCAACCATTAATTATTTGTTTAACGTTTCCTGCGTCTCTTTTAGTTTCTTCGTTCAACAAAGTCCCCAGTTATGGTTGTCCATCAAATAGACAATGAAAACGAAAAGAGGTCCACATATTGATTCAAAAGTAGATCACATATCTAAAATATTTTCTTGTTAAGATTGTCATTTTGTCAATTCCTGCGGGTCCATACTAGAAGGAACGTGTGACATGTTTGATTAGGATCTCTTCGTTTTGAGTAGAATCGTTTACGTGTGGTCGCAGTAGGGCCATGTATTTCTTTTTACAGTTTTAGTAAATACGATGTGGTCGCCAACCTTATTTTTTCACCTTATCTAACTTCAAGAAAAGTAACCTGTTATAGAAATTCAGCGTACATGATCTAAATTTGTGTCCTACTATATTTTTTACCATGAAACCGTCACAACAATATCTTGTGGCAAAGGTTCGGTGATGGACTTTTTCAGTAGATCACACTTTTCCGGAAAGTTGCTGACAACCTATTCCTATATATAACTTTTTTTTTATGTTTTTCTTCAAAATATGATTTTTTGGAAGCATGTACACTGACAAGACCAAATGAGTATTTAATAGACGTTGTGAAGTTTCATAAAACCACAATAATAAACAGACTGTGTTCTAATACTCGGACAAAGTAAGAACGATCAACAACGTAAGAATTCCAACAAAATTTAATGCGCGTGCAACCAAGACATGAGGAGAACATGTACTGAAGTCGTAACATGGTAGAAGAGACAGACAACGAGTGAAAAAGACAGATTCGACTCTGTTTTTTTTTTTCTGCATTCACATTGAACGTGCGCATTGGTGACCCTACATAATTAGACTAGGAATTTACTCGGCAACATTACTATAATCGAAACTTTTCGCGGATACTTCGTTCGTGATAACCTTTGGTTCACAACTTGAGCACCCTCTGCTTTATTTATAAGCGCGGTTAAGCAGTGCACTGAATATGAAGCACTCAGAAATACAAACCCAGAGAGTTATCAGAGAAGGAGATGGGGATGAATCAAGGTGCAAGAGTGAGCAACAAGTTCGAGACAACGATGAAGAAGAAGAAGAAAGCGTTTGCAACGGTAATTCCAGCTCCAAGGAAATCCGTGAAGAGAATGGTTTTTGAGTCCTTGCTCCAATTTTTCCTTCGTTTATTTTCGTTTGATTCAAGAAAGAAACCCAAGTAGCCCAAGACCAACGAATCACAAAGAAACCCAATTGATGGAATTAACTAAGATCAACGCATTTGTTTGCAGTTAGGAACTTAGTGCTTCTCGTTCTGCACCATCGTCCAAGATCTCGGATAATGCTCTGTATTTGTGCGTTTTCTTTTGTCGTTTGATTTAGTCTTAGTAGTTGTATATATATATATATATATATTAGCAATTAATGTTTCAGATTCCGTCATCAATTGTTTCTTTTGTTCTTCTTTCTTCCCTTTGGAAGCAATGTTTTAAATGGAGGTTGCAGTGGTGATTGTAAAAATGTTGCGATATTGTGAAAAAACCCTATTGAGAAGAGTAGCACCCAAATAACTGTCTGTTCATGTGATGAGCACACACAGAAGCAGAGAAACAGAGTATGTACGAATTGAAGCGCACGTAATGGGAAACTGGCAAATCAAATCTAGTGTGTGATGACAGAATCCTGCGACATGGGACATGAATGACGTCACTTCACGTGGCATAATCTTGCATGTTGCCCACATCGGAAAAACGTGTGGGGTCATGATCGGTATTCACGTTGGAATCTTGATAATTCGTTTTTTTGGGATATCCACAAGACTTTTTGTCGAGGTGCCTAGCCATTCGAGGGAATAAAATCTTATGTTCCAAGTACCACTGATACAAATCACAAATCAACCACGTCTCTCTGCTCTCTTTATAAACTTTGAGACATTGAAATAAATAATGAAAGAAACGGTGAGAGAGATGGAAGATGTAATAAGATGTATATAGTAAAATAATTTGGATAAGTTATGGATGATAAAATTTGAATGTTCTAATGTTGTTTATGGTTATGAGTTTTGGACCTTTTCTACTCTTACATTAAGTTAACGCTACACTTGTTTACTATTGTTTTACTTATTTAATTATTTTTTATTCACTTTTAACGAAACACTTTTAATTGAGAAATTACAACTATTTTGAATTATTCTTTATTGATTGGTTTTTAAAGGAAAATAGTTTAAATGATTGAAATATTATGAGAAATGTATGTGAGCAATTAAAGTTTGTGATGTCAAAATCACGTATAACGTAAATATGCGAAATAAAATTTCACTTAAGACTAATTGGTTTAAATTTTATAAGAACTTGTGAAATTTAAGGGTGGAATGTCTACGTCTTATTATTGATTTGTACTTTAGGTTTTTAAGAAAATTAGGTACTAGTTAAGTTAAGGGGACTAACTTAAAGTAAGATGCATGACTTTACATTCGTTTAATTCCCACGAATAAAAGCTACTAAATTCACATGAAATGGACTTTTGCAAAAAACAAGAAGAGAATGGGTAGGCCAACCTTTTAACAAAAAAATTTGTTTTGAAAGATCTTAGGCCCAATATATAAAATAATCCTCATACTTACTATGTACATCTCCTGATTTACTAAATACACCTGAATCTGCAATATTTTTTTTCCCTTCAAATGTTCACTTTTCGCTGCCTTTTCTTTTCTTCCTCATTAGCAAGTTCTATTCCTCTATCATATTTCAACTCCTTCTCCTGTTAATATTTACTAACTTGTTTTTTTTATTATTCTTGTAGTTCTTGAAAGTAAAAAAAAGAGAAAAAAAAACTTGTTATTATTCTTACATTAAATCGTGTTAAAGTAAATTATTATATATGTGGAGTAGGACCCAGTTGGAAGTTTCTTGGTAAAATTGGTGTAATTTCATATCCCTATTGAACTCAACAAAAATAAGGGCCTTGTCTTTAATTCTCTAAAATCTATCCTTTGACCACACAAATTATTTTCATTTGACTTCTACCACCGACGAAGTTAAACAAATAATGTTCACATGTTTCCATAGGTTGACTTCGGCTGGTTTAGTTATTTATTAAAAAAGGCTTTGCTTGTTGAGAATTTAATGAAAAATACAAAATTAGATTTTATTTACCACAGATATCAAAATCGCTTATTATTAAAGCCGTCATATTTTTTGTTTCTGTTTAAAATTTAGTACAAAAACAACTTCTCAAATTATTGCAAATGGAGTTTTTCGTAAGTAAATACCCTGGTAATATTATATAAAACAATATTTTTTCATGGAGAAAAAATAAGCAAGGGAGCTCTTGACATTTTGCAGATAAAACCTAATATAATAGAAAGGTCAAAAGGAAAGAGGATTTGATTACAGACAAACATGAAAAATCATTAGACATAGTTGACAACACCAATCAATTTAAAATATGATTACTCTTCACACCACACGTGGTTGAATTTTTCATCAAAGACAGAGATGATGTGATAAAAACCTGTTTGATAAAAACTAAATATATATATAAGATTATTCCTGGAAATGGCCACTACGTCAAGATCGGGAATACGAATGAGACCTGTATCTATTCTCGTAGCCTTTTACGTCGTAAATATTTGTTTTCTCTTCATTAGAATTTTATTTTTGTGAAAAATTGTTGGTTGATTTTAGACGATTGATCGAGTTTTACTGAGAACCCGTTTCAAGCATATTTGATAATTCACGTTATCATATTTTATTTTTTGTTTACTTTTACTTTTTATTATTATTTTTTAAAATATTTTAGATTTTATTTAATAAGATTAAAAGATATCATTATTTGCTTTACATATGTAATATTTTCAGATAAGTAGAAATATGAATTTTTTTTAAGAAAAATATTAATAAATTTTGATTTTCAAAGTAATTATCAAGAGAAAATATTGATAAAGTTATTATTTCAATACAAAATTAAATACAAAATTAAATACAAAAATGCAGAGTTAGTCCAATTCAAAAAATTTATACATAAGAGGCTTGCCAAAGCTAAAAAAAAAATATCTTTTTGAAAAATAAACACTCCTTTTGAAAAACCCGTTTGGAGGGAGAAAGAACAATTTTTTTTTCTTTTTAGAGTAGGACACTTGACATAAAAGTTGAGAAGGTAGAAATACATTCTAAAGAGACTGAAGGTATTTATATTTATTTTTTATTATAGTATTCAAAATGTTGATGAATAATAATTTCTTTATTCATGAGGGTTGGGTATAAAGTTAGACATACATATGCATCATTTAGTCATTTATAACATCAGAATCTTTAACATGTTAAACATAAGATTTTGATTATTCACTGTAAGACATTATGACTTCTTACAAGATGTGTCAAATGCTAGAGAAAAAAATTAGAAATATATTATTTGATATTTTTGTTTTGAATTGAATAATGAGATTCGATCCAATAAAGTCTTTATTAATGTTGTTGCACACCATATATTTAATAAAAATATAAAAAGATTTTTATTTTTGTTTTTGTGAATAATGTATAATTGACTAATAAATTACAAAAAATTGTTAAAAATCTCACAGAAAGAAATATTTAAACTTTTTACTTTATTATTTATCCAATTTTATATACTTATCAACATTCTATTATTTATATATATATATATATGGATTCTATACTCTTATCTGTTCTTACCAACATTCTTATATGTAAATATGGATTCCCTTGTTTATTTATCCTTTATAAATTTTAGACAAATTGTGATGATGTAGAAATGGATAGTAAAAGGTTCAACTTTGTGAGGTTTTCTTTAATGATATGAAATAATCATGTGTCAGACTCATTTAACATGGTTGTACTTCCATGACATCCTAGATTAACGATCCGTTTTTTACCAAAATATGACATCAACATTAAGGCTATGTTCGCTTCGATGGATGATACTGTATATAACGATTTGTGAGGATGGATCTAGAAAAAATTTATGTTCGCATGGCATGATTTGTAAGAAAAAGCGTAAACAGATTTGCGAATAACTTTCAAAAATTCATCCCACCTATTTTGCAATAATTTGAGTAGATCAGTAAACATTTCTCAATTATACCCTCTATAATTTTATATAAATATGTATCTACTAATATAATTATTAATCATAATATACTATTATTTAATTTATTTACAATAAATATTTTATTGTATGTTATTAATTATTAATAATTTTAATTATTTATTTACTACTATATTATATTATATATATACATATATATTATTTATTATTATTAATTTATTATATAATATATATATTGTGACATCCCATTTAAATAGATTAATCTACTAAAACAAAACATCGCATAGTTATAATATTAAGGAGCAAAGCTGACAGAAGAAACAAGAGTTAAAGAATATACTTTAACAGTCATCCATAAGAGTACTTAGAGGGAAACCTGGGCATACAACCATGCCATAAACAAAAACAAATTTAAAGTTTAACAGTTGTGCAAAAGAAATGCTTACAAGGCACTAGGGCCATAGAACTTCTTCGAAAACCATATCAACGGGCCCACTAGGCTGCACTGCTACCACCATCAGGCCTACCTCCAGGAGTATTCCCATCTGCTCCCACCAATGGTGATCATCGCAAAAGAGAAAACACAATAGGAACATACACAAAATGCAAGGGTAAGCTAGAGTGAATTAAATTATACATGTTATTGCAGCGAAATATTTAGAAACAGTCCAACATACAACATAGTAGGCACAAGAATAACTTTTAACAAATGAGCAAGACTCTATGACTCAATTATCCGGATACATATACTAGGATCGGATTCACTGGACGCTTGCACTTGTGGTTGCCTCTACTGCTCTGCAAAGCCATTGCCAATGGGTTTCACCCTACCACACACAAGGTTAGCCTTTAAGCGTCTAAGGCCATTATCCTGCCAAAGACTATGGCCTCCCGCTACTCTCACCACTTGGGTCAGTTTGCTCTACTTGAGACTCACTGACCCTTTAGAGTTTTGGGATGCGATCCTTACTTGAATCCTTATCCTAATATATACACTACTCATCACCATGAGATCTCCCCACGAGACTCATGGAATTACGCCTATCACACAATCATAATCATTTTTCTCATACAATTCCACTTCCCTTAATACCTTCATCCAATTCTCATGTTAAGACATTTTAAAGCCGCAAATCCGTGATTAACCTCATACCAAGCATGCCAATTTCATTCATAAGTCCAAACACCCAAGCATATTCACGTACATCATATTTAGGACGAATAATTTAGACAATATATGCATCAAATCATCAAAACAGTCATGAAGACAGTGCCCTCACTCACCACTGCACTGACCTCGCCCAAGCTAGGGACCTCGCTCAGGTGAGGTGCTTGCCTCGCTCAAAAATCGTGGGTTCTTGCCTAGGTGAGACATGCAATAGTGGCCCCTGGGAGAATTCACGAGTTCTCGCTCAGGCGAGGCCTTCTCGCCTGAGCGAGATAGTGCGTCGCTCAAAACGTGTCTGGCCACCTAGGCGAGTGCTCGAGGCAGAATCTTGGGCGAGCTTCTACTATTCTCGCATAGGCGAGACGAGCTCGCCTGGGCGAGAATACCAGTTCTCCCCCACTATTCTGCGCATGTAACCCATAACAAACAAACCAAACATCATACTTTTGATTTCTACACAAGCACAAACATTTTCCAACTCATTTTATGCAACAACAGAAGGGAAAACAAGCACCCACAGCGAAAGACAAAGAAAACTAGCTTCCCTTACCTTTTTAGACACTAGCACAAGGAGAGGTAACCCAAGTAAGCGCAAACGAGATTTTGGAACAACCTACAACACTGAGAAGGAACACTCACGAAGTTGAGAATGGGTATTAGGGAGAATGTAAGACAGAACTGAAGTTTTTAACTGGAGGAGGGGAAGGATGAAGTTAAAGCCCAACTTACCTGAGAATATTAAACCGAGAAGCTAGCTGGAAAAGAACTGAACCTATGTCCTAGCAGAGCTCTTGCTTCAGCCAAGAGTGTTTGAGGAAGAGAAGCAGCTCTGGAAAACCAAAGAGTGAGGAATGAGTGAGTTGGAAGGGTATTGGGGTCCTACAGTAGGGCTGGCCTTGGGTCTACGAAAAGGCCAGGCCCAAAGAATTATAACTGTAAAAAGGGGTTTACATATATATATATATATATATATATATAAATTAATAATAGAGGTAATAAATAATATATATATATATATATATATAATTATTTTTTTTAATAATATATA
>Ga0214543_1008472_pt1 | contig 16786 bp, 17 predicted proteins | sample CNSS2metaG_FD_160094 | JGI IMG/M metagenome (GOLD analysis project Ga0214543, IMG submission 160094) | Root nodule microbial communities from cowpea collected in UCLA plant growth center, Los Angeles, California, USA - CNSS2 | ecosystem: Host-associated > Plants > Roots > Nodule | place: USA... | reverse complement strand
GTGACATATTTCCTTCCATTCTATCGGCAGTAAGAACAATGGCTCTGATACCAGTTGTTGGGATTTTTAGGGCTTTTGATAATATGAGAGATATAAAAGATATATGAGAGATATATGTGATATGTTATACGGAGGAACATGTTTTTGTATTTTATTGATATACTCTATATATAGAGCAAAATATAACAAATATCAAGTATAAAATATTTAGAATATCTCACTCCTAATCTAAAATAATAATAAATTTCTAAAACTGAAACATATCTCTAAAACTGAAATATTTTCTAAAAACTAATTTAAATAAAAAAGATATTAAGTAATATTCTCAACACAAATCATATAGTATTTTAGGTTAGATCCTATCATTTATTTCTTCCTAAACGTAAATAAAATATTCAAATTAGTTAACAATAATATAAAATCATTATATTAAAAAAATAATACTGTTACAATCTTAAAATTTTACCATCACAATTACATTCTACTCTTTTTTCTTTTATTATTATTATTATTATTATTATTATTATTATTATTATTATTATTATTATTATTATTATTATTATTATTATTATTATGTTTGGACATATTTGTAACAATTTACTATTATCCTTTTGGATAAAATTATTATTCACATATACTCTTCTCACTACAAAAATTAATTTTTATGACATTTAAATGCCATAAGTACAATAATGTGAGTTTAACAAATATTGTTTCCACTTCCAAAAAAAAATTAAATTATTTACGGATAATTACATACAGACTAAAATATATTGACAAACTATGTTTTACATACAGATTTTATATACATTTTTTTCTTGTACGTAAAACCTCATTACATATTGTCACAACCTAAATCACGACGGGATGGCTAACTCGAAAAAAAATTAAGAAAAAAAATACTATATTGGTCGTCACAACCATACTTTATTTTAGAAAACAGTGGAAAACCATAAAATAAAACACGTGGTATGCAAAAATCGAATTTTGAGTCTAGGAGTCAGTTACATTGTAGGGAAGGTATCAACACCCTACCGCACCCGCCCAAAGACAGTACCTTTAACTAGATATACAAAGATGATCTGGTTTTCAAGATGTTTAATCATCCCAAAAATAATATAAAAAAAAAAATAATTTAGGGACCCGACAACGATGATTTCTCGCTCCTACGTATCTCTATTCATAATAGAGAATCAATGTTACGTAGTTCTTTGATACAAAAGGTTTTGAATATTAGTATTTTTAATTTTTTGAAAATATTTTGAACAAAACGAAAGACATTAAGTACTAGGCCGATGCGGACCATTGCTCAAGTACTCATACCTTTTAAAAACATATTTTGATTATTTATTGAAAAATGAGAGGCATTAAGTACTAGACTGATGCAAATGATCACACAAGTACTTGTGCTTTTTAAAAAGCACAATTTGATTATTTATTAAAAAAGAAATGTATCAAGTACTAGTCAGAGTGAATGATTTCTTGAGTACCCATACCTTTTAAAAACATATTTTGATTATCACTTTTAATTTTGAAAAATAAGAGTCAAGTACGAGACAACATATATCCATGATTTATTAAAAGCACTAGAAAAAAGAAAAATTAGGAAATAAGCTTAAGATTAAATTTATTTAACGGGTATATAAAAGAAATCAAACTAAAACATGTTATTATAAGTAAAAGGTTAAATAGAAATTAAGAATAAAACTTAATCTAAAAAACACATGTTTAAGGATCTGTAACATCCCATTCTATTAGTATAAAACTATTAAAATAAGGCATTTCATATTATAATATAAAGTACAACATGCGACAAAAGTGTATGAGAATCAACCTTCTACAGTTATTCAAAATATACCAAAGCAGGAGTACCATAGGCACAAGACAATGCCATAAACAGAACTTAAATATGAAATAGTTTGACAAAAGGATTGCTCAACAGAGCAAATAATTAAAGTTAAAAATGTTCTTCAAAATGGTGCTCCAAAGAGTAATAACTACCACCTAGTCTAAACAACAACATCTCCACCATCAGAACAATCTCTAGGAATCTCCACATCTGCTCACACCAAAATTTGATGATCATTGCAAAAAGGAAAACCATACAGGAAACAGACACAGAGAGAAAAGGGTAAGCTAATTGGAAAAAGAAAAAGAGACACACACACACACACACACACACACACATATATATATATATATATATATATATATATATATAACACTAAAAAGAATTGCATAATAATGCACCAATTACACCAAGCTAAGCAATATCAACTAACACATCACACATGATGACACTCTAGACTCAATTATCCAAATCTAGACATTGATGTATGATTCTTGGTGGTTTTTGCACTTGTGGTTGTAAGACCCGTGAAAATTAATTAATTAAATAAATAAATAATTAATAAATGCGAGTAGTGGGAGCCTTTATGACATTAAATATTGATGGATGTGATGTGGAAAAGTATTAGCTCAAATGGTTGAGAGTACTTTATTGTGTGAAAGGACTTGAGTTCAAGTCCTATGTATGCTAATTGTGTATTATTTAAATATTATTATTTTTAAATATATGTTGATCATGTTGACAGATAATATAACCATTGAATTATATTAGTCATCATGGAATATGAATTGGTTGAATGGTTGAGCATTGATATGGAATTAGCATGGTTGTGGGTTCAAGCCTTGGAGAACCTAAATTAAACTTTATTTTTGCAAAAGTTAGTTTTTGCTTGAATGTGAAAAGGTATAGGAACCCTAGCTATTTAAAGAGCAGCCAAGAGTGGCTGTAAAACAACCCACGAGACATTGAATGACCATTAACATTCCCATTAAGTCTCATTTTCGTTTTTGGGTAATTAACTTAGCATTAAGGCACCATTAAAAGGCTAATTTGTGGTTAGAAGAAGGGTTTTGCAAGGCTGCCATTGTGCTTAGAAAATAGAGTACGAAAATTGAGAGTTGTGAGGATTGAGTGAAGCATTGAGGCTGAATTGAGGGGAGCTAAGTAAGGCTATTGGAAGCAAGGGAGAATCAAGGGCTACTCAAGTTTTAAGCAAGGGAAACCAGGTTAGGGGAGCTGGACTGCGTTTCTTTTATTTTCTGCATAAATTGTACGAATTATAACATGTATATGTATGATTGATTCCCTACATTTCTCGAAATTTGTGTTTCTGAAAATTTTCCAGAAATTGCCTAGCAGACGATGAACTGTCGCCATGCGACTCATCCTTGTACTGCTTGTTTTTGGGTTCCTGAGCAGGAACCGCCTGGCGACATATCCTTGGCCGCTAGGCGACACATGGCTGCAACCCAAATTTTGGGTTTTTGGTTGAATTGCCTGGCGATGATGAATACCCGCCAGGCGACAAGAGTCGATTTAACTCGATGTTGGAGTTTTGGGGTTTTTGGGGTTATTTTGATCGGGGAAAAGGGAAGTTTCAAGTGATTATATGTGATTAGAAGTGTTACATTGATGTATTACTTGTGATTCGAAGTTAAATTCGATAAAATTGCCATGAACATCCTTTTTAGGGTTGGAATTTAGGGGTTTTGATGAATTGAGAGCTTGGTTGTTAATTCCATTTGGATTGTTGCTGGAGATAGCTAAACAAATCGAATATTGAGTCAAGGTTATTATATGCGTGTGTGAAACAGCTGAGTAATGCAAGAAAAGCATTGGGAAAATGAGGGGGGTTTCGCAGGTGCTGAAATTCTAGAAATTTGCCTAGAAACACATGCACCACCTGGCGGCACGTGTCCTGCCGCCAGGCGCCAACGCAGGGACAATGGGTCTGTGTGGCTGCGAGGGGAAATTCTGATTTTTCTTTGGTATTTTGATATCCAGTTGTTGGGGGAAAATTGGATTTGGAGAAATTCTAAAGGATAATGGGGAATGAATAAATTTGAGGGTGAAGTGGAATGGGAAGAATAAGGATTTGTGGTATTTTACAATTAGTGCCTAATTAGGAGTAAGGAATGAGATTGGCTGGGAAGAATCAAGGGAAAATATTTAGGCATTTGGAATTTAATATTAGGTGCCTAGTGAGCCAAGAGTATAACCAAGTTGTCTAAGGGATGAATAATGTGGCATGAATTACAAAGGGTAACTGAATATGACAAAATAGGTATATTACAAAGTGATCAAAGGGTGTAAAACTGGTTAGTGGAAATTGACAAGAACGAGTATATTGACTAAAGCAATTGGGATAATATAAAGTTAATAAAATGTTGGTGGTTCAATTGATCTTACATAGATTTACTTGATATAATGGAATTGGGAACCCATATGAGTGTAAGGACATTAGTAATAACACAACTATTAGTAGACTCGATACTATGGAGATGTGCAATTACGTGACTGAGGGGAGCATGAGAATGAAGTGCAGAAAAACAAGAACTGTTTTTTGTATTGGTGTGGTGCCTGGCGACAGAGTTCAACCCGCCAAGCGATAATCACTATTCCAGAAGCTCTGTATGATGCGAGGCACCTGGCGGTGAAGGACGTTCTGCCAAGCGATAGTTGCAGAGGCAGTGAGGAATGAGGCGCTTGGTGCTTGGCCGTACGCGTCCTCCGCCAGGCGATCTGGAAGCGGCAGCGCCTGACGCCTCGTGAGCAGCGCCAGACAATCTGGTGGCAGCAAAATGATGTGTTTGTTGTTTGGTTGTGTGATCTACAAGGCTTTAGTGATGCTTCAAAGGTGGGTTGCTGGTGTTCCTTGAGTTGAGCTCGAGATAGGGGTTAAGCACGTGACATTTCACGAGTTGAGCTCGGAATGACATCCCTCGAGTTGAGCTCGGGATGGTGGATGAACACGAGGAACCTTTAAGTTGAGCTCGGATTGGCGAGTGTTGCCGGTGTGAGTGTGCTGGTTATGGCCAATATGGATGGGTCTAGATGGATTGTCCTCTTTAGTGATTAGCGGACAAGTTTGGTAGTCTTGGGATGTTACGAACTATGTTCGTATTTGGGAACTCCACCCGGCGTTACGGTGTGTGATCTGTAGCATGGTTTCCCACACGTATTCTATCGGTTGTGGTTGATAGGTATGGCAGCAAGACATCTTGGGGTATTCATGAGAAGACGTAGACACGATTTACATGGTTGTGGCCATGTGGTATGGATTCAAAGGAAGGAAAATCCTTTGGTGTGTTTGTGTGTTATACATCTGAATGTGCTATATCTTATGTATATATGTTTATTCTATTTAGCTCACCCTATTGTGTTTGGCGATGATCGTGTACTCGGTATGCGTGAGCAGATGATGTTTCAGGTGGATCCGGTGAGACATAGAGACGGAGCAGGGGCTAGACTTGGGATAAATATTTTTATCAGAGATTTCCTATTTTATGATTTTGAATAAATTGTAATCATTTACATTACCAGACTTTTGGATGATTATAATGATATTTAAAATTCTGGAATTTTGGACTATTGCAAATGAAATAAAAGTTTCTAAATTTCCCGTGTTCTTGGTAAATGAAGTTGTATTAATTGACTTGAAATTACTTTTTCTTTATTTCATTATTTAAATTCGTAATATCCGGTCGGGATGTTACAGTGGTGGCCTCTACTACCTGTAGAATCAATGTCAATGAGTTTCACCTTACCACACAAGGTTAGTCCCTTTAACCATCATAAGAACCCTGAGGTTGTTCTTAAAGACAAGACCTCCCCCCTTTCACCACATTACTCATTCCACTCTACATGAGTCTTGAATGAGCATTAGAGTATAAGGATAAACCACCAGTATTGACTCCTTACATCAATGAACACACTACTAATTAAATCAAATAAGATTTCCCCCATGCAATCTCCTATATTATCACACAAGCATTTGAAAACACATATTAGAAACCGTACAACATATGTCTCTCTTGGAAAATAAGTAATTCTTATCATTTTTATCCAATCCAACATAACAACACATTATGCAAATAATTTGGGAAATTAGATATAAAATTGCAGCTTGTGTAAAGCTCCAAAAATTTTGTATTTACATTAAATTAAAGATGATTGAATCAAGAACTCGATGCAAAAGTATCAATCCGATTGGGTAGCTACAGAAAAAGTTATGCAGTAAACAAGTGAGAAAGGTTAAAGCTACCAACAACCTAATCTAAGGGAACCTTTATAAAAAACTGCTCTCACTATAGACTTCCAAACAGAGATCATAACAATCAAAACAAAGCATCATATGTCTAGGACCTGCTGTAAAAATTTCAACTTGTTCTGATGGTTAACAAAGCGGGAATTCAAAATTTCGCGAGATAAGTCAGAGTTGGAAAACTCAACTAGCCCAGCGAGATATTCGGCTCGCCCAACTAGATATTGGACTCGCCCAACAAGTCTACATAACGCAGAAACGCGAATTCTACAATTATCACAGCATCAAATGAACCTGAAATCCGTTTTAAGCCCCATGTAAGTAAAAAAGATTTCCAATTTCACATTACAGTCTCAATTTCCATCAAATTTATCTTAAATCACATTCATTCAACAAAACCCGTAAATTTCTCTAATCCATAAATACCCAAACGTGAAATTCATCCCCATTCAATGCAATCATCAATGAAACATACTCGGCACATTTCATAATGAAAATAAGTGCAATTCATTTCAAAGAAAAATAATGAGTTCTTTAAACAACCCTAAGAGTAAAAGGGCATAGGAACCCCAAAACTCAACCCAAGGATTTTGAAGAGGAAGGACTTTCAGTCAGAAAGAGGAGGGCTTCGTAGTGGTCTCCAATCCAGTCTCTGTTACGAAAAGGATGGAAGATGTAGACGAGAAACAGAAGATTAGGGGTCTAAGAGTTAGGGGAAGTTAGAGAGGGAAAAGGGGAGATGATGGAAGGAAAGGTTTGGTGGAGAAAAGGGAGACTGATTTTCTCTTTACTGAAGTGTGGGTATTGAAACGTCTAATAAACTTAATAAAATTTGGTTAAAAGGACTAAATTCACGCATTTACAGAGTTGAAGGATTAAATTGGTTCAAGGTTTTCAAGAGGAACTAATTCCAAATTTCACTAGAAGTTGAAGGACCAAAAACATATTTAGCCCTATATATATATATATATATATATATATATATATATATATATATATATATATATATATATATATATATATAACACTCAAAACAATTGCAAAACAATGCACTAATTACACCAAGCTAAGCAATATCAATTAACCCATCACACATGATGACACTCTAGACTCAATTATCCGGATTTAGACATTGATGTATGATTCTTGGTGGTTTTTGCACTTGTGATGGCCTCTACTACTTACAGAGTCATTGTCAATGGGTTTCAACCTACCACACAAGGTTAGTCCCTTTAACAGTCATAAAAACTCTAAGGCTACTCTTAAAGACAAGACCTCTTGCCCCTTTCACCATATGACTCATTCCATTCTACATGAGTCTTGAATGAACATTAGAGTATCAGGATAAACCTCCAGTACTGACTCCTTACATCAATGAACACACTACTAATTAAATCAAATAAGATTTCCCACATGGAATCTCTTATACTCTCACACAAGCACTTGAAAACGCATATTAGAAACCATACAACATTTGTCTCTCTTGGAAAATAACTAAATCTTATCATTTTTATCCAATCCAACTTAACAACACATTATGCAAAAAAATTGGGATTTTAGAAATAAAACTATAGCTTATGTAAAGCTCTAAAAATTTTGTATTTAATTTTAAATTAAAGATGATTGAATCAAGAACTCGATGCAAAAAGAATTAATCTGATTGGGTAGCTACAAAAAAGGTTATGTAGTAAACAAGTGACAAAGGTCAAATTCACGACTGTAGCTCTAGTAAGGTTATGCTGATCATATTTTCTAAGTAAACAACCTATTTTAGCTTATAATTACTATCACAACCGAAATTGCGATGGGAGAGCGAACCAAAAAAGAAAACGGGTTTAAAAAAGAGATTTGGAGTCGCCACCATAATTATTTCTAGGAAACTATGAAAAACTGTGAAAATAAAGCAAGCTTGCGAAAAATCAAATTTTTGGATCCGGGAGTTGATTACACGTAAGGAAGGTGTTAGCACCCTACAACGCCTACCCGAGGGCGATACCTTTAGTTAAAAATGCAAAGTTGATGTAGTTTTCAAAATATTAATTTTCTCCAAAAATAATAAGACAATAATGCTAAAAAGAAAAAAAATATTTTTTAATTTTTTGGGCCCGACAAGGATTGACCTTGGTCCTACGTATTCTCATTCAAAATGAGAAAATTAGGGCTACGTAGTTCTTTAAAAGATATTTGGAAAACAATTGAGAAAATGATTTGATTTTTTTAGAGGTGAACCTGACAAGGACTGGCCTTGTTCCTACTCAAATATCACGTAGTTCTTAATAAAGATTGTTGTTTGAAAATGTTGATATTTTTATTTTTTTTTAATTTTATATTTTTTTGGTATTTTTGAACTACTTGAAAATATGTATCACACGACGTGAGCAGTCGGATAGACACTAAAAGAGAAAGAAAATTATTTCTGATTTTTTTGAAAATGAGTGTCACACAGTACGGACGACCGGACAAACACTAAAGAGGAAAGAAAACTATTTTTGGTATTTTTGAAAATGAGTCAATAGTACAGGCGACCAGACAAACACTAAAGGAGAAAGAAAATTATTATTTTTTTGTATTTTTGAAAATGAGTGCCACACGGTGAGGGCGGTCAAACATACATAATAAAGCAAAAAAGAACATTTTTCATTTTTTAGATTTTTCTATTTTTTTGTAATATTTTATAGTTTAAAATATTTTCGTTTTCTTTTTTTTTTAGAAAATTATAAAAGTAGAATTTATTAAAAAAAAGGATAAAAGTGAAAAAACGAAAATAGGAGGGTGCATGAGTAATGTGTGAGGTGCATGAAGTAAATGTGGTGTGGTTATTAAAGGTAGGAGTGCAACGAGTAAAAGTTGAAAGTAGAGTGAACTTAGAAAGCGGGGTGTGAACTGTGAAGAGAAGTGGTGTTGGCAAGCAATAAAGGCCAAAACAAAAATACAAAGCAAAGGGAGTGGAATGCGAAAATGGTGGTGGTTCTGTGTGTGGGTACAGTGGCGTGATGGGTATGGTTTTGGGTGTATAAAGGTTGTTGATGGTGACGGTGAATCTCGTGGAAGATGAGGTGTGATGATTTGGTGGCTCTGGCAGGGCTGGAGTTGAATTTGGTTTTGTATGTATTGGTTGATGAATGCCGATGTTGAAAGAGTTAAGTGAATTTATGTGAGTGCGTGAAGGTGATGGATGAACTGGTTTGGCTGTTTGTGCATGTTCAAGATGAAAGTGATAATGGAGGAAAACTATGTTGCATAGGAATAATGGAGTAGAGTGGACTATGAAGAATGGTGAGGATCTTCACGGCTTTTGGCCTTTGCGTGTTTCTATTTTTTTGTTTTATGTAGGTTGGCTAAGAAAGAAAGATGAAGAAGATTATGATGGCCATGATGATGGTACGAAAACGGTGATGAGTGCACGATGATGCTTGCGGTTTTGATAGAGCATATTTCATTTTCCAGACTCAAACAACTATAGGGAGCACAATATATTTGACTCATAGTCCAAAAAGATGAAACCCAACATACTTACATCGTGCATATTCACAAATAATACTCAAGTATTGAGGACGAAACTCACCAACATATCAAGCCTAAACACAAAAACATCATGCTCATTCAAACAATCATTTATTCAAGATTGGGGTGCTTACCTCTTGTAGTTGCTTATCCCGATATCACCCCTTTCCTTCTTCTTTGGCTAACCACCTTTGTTATTCTCTCCGCACCACTCCCTCATCTTTGTTCTCCCGTTCCTCCCATTGTTCCCTTTTCATCTCCCCTTTTCTTTTTTTTTCTCATCCTCCCCCTTTTTTCCTTTTGTTCTATGTTATCAACTGTATTTTGAAACGGTAAAATCCTCTCGTATGAGTGAGCTGCCCGTGCTAGGAAATTGTCCTCTTTTCAAACAGCTATATTCCCCTTATTATCATGCTAGTTTCCCATTTTATGTATCTTTTGTTTGAAATTTTGCCAATGATCAAAAAGCATGAGGCAGGTTATCTTCCAACCACCTTACCACTGTTGCTAGGTTTGCTACTACGACTGTCATAGCTGCATTAGTGATATAGCCACCCAAACATTTCCTTCTTTTTCCAAGAACCCAAAAGTAGAGAAAAAACATAATTTAAACGTTTTTTGTTGCGTGAACGAGGAAGGAATAACAGGCCAAACCGATTGACTCTCATTTTCTAAAAATTCTTTTATACATTTTTATATGTTTTTTTAAGAGAATAAAATAAGATGATGCAAAAATAAAAGAAGATGAAAATAAAAAAACAAAATAAGATAAAATAAAAAAGGAAAGATAAGATAAAGTAAAAATAAAATAAATTAAATTAAATAAAAATAAAACAAGATAAAATAAAAATAAAGCAAGATAATATTAAAGTTAAAATAAGATAAAAAGTAAAAATAGAAATATATATTTATATTCACTTAAATATTCACTTTTTGTATTTTTTTAATTAAAATTTTTATTTCTTACCCAACCGAAATTTGATGTTGACAATTACAGAATGAGGTACTACAAAGAAGAAAAATAAGAAATTGATGAATTTTTGATGATTTTGTAGCAATTTCTCAAAGAGTTAAAAATGATGTAGCAGAGCCCCAAATTCGTGGTTGAGCTCTAGTACGACGGTCAAGGAAGAATCCAAAATATGACTTTTGAAGTTAAGCCACAACAAAATGGTGCTCAACAGGCGTGCATGGCTGAGCCATAAGAAAATGTGCTCACCACTTAAGGCGATGCATGGCTGAGCCACGAAAGAATGAGCTTAACATTTAAGGCGGCACGTGGCTGAGCGCCAAAAGTTGGGTTGAGCACCACCCAAAACTTTGTATAAATAAAGACCTTGGCTTTTCATTCTAAGCATTGAGTGGAGGCTGCACAATGTAGTATTATGACAAAATAGGGTCTGTGAGGCACGAGGGAGGTGCTCTTAGTGTAGATCTTATGTGTAGATGCTGCTGAAATTGCATTGTAATATTCTATGAGTAGTTAAACTCCCTTGTGTCCAGGTTTGATGTAATCAATTCTGATTCTATTCAGTTCTACTTCTTGGGTATTTATCTTTGCTTTCATTTAGTTGTTTGTGATTTGATTTATTCTTAATGATGACTTAATCACTCATTTATTTAACTGATTTGGATTTTGAGTCGAGAATCCGATCTCAAAATGTGGTCCCATCAAATCAAATCATTATACATGTACTGGATGCTTCATGGCATACCAGAGCAGATGATTCATGGCATACCATAGTGGATGTTGGAGGAAAGAGTCTTACACATTAAAGCAAAGACCCATTCTGCCAGGAGTTGAGAGATCATACTAGGGTTTGGAGTCCTTAGGTTCTAGTGTATTAGAGATGATCCTAGATATACATAGAAAGAGTACTCCCATGACATTGAATGATTTGTAAAGTAAGTAAACAAGATGGCAGTGGTGTTGTAGGAGAAGATGAGATGAAATCAATTCATAGCCCCTAGTCCACTTAATCTATCTAATAACTACTATTTTTATTTAATTGTACTCTCTATCAATCAAAAATCCAAAAATCAAAATACTAATATACTTGCTAAATCCCTATGGATACGACACTTGTTGATACTACTACGTACCAATACACTTGCTGGGAAATGGTTGTTGAAAAATAGTCATCAATACCCAAACATGACATTCATCCCCATTCAGTGCAATCATCAATTAAACATACTCGTCATATTCTGGAACAAAAATAAGTACAATTCATTTCAAGGAAAAAGAAGGAGTTCTAGCTTTCCTTACCTTTAAACAACTACCAACTTTGAGAAAGGAAAACCCTAAACTAAAGAGGGCATAGGAACCCAAAACTCAACCCAAGGATTTTAGAGAGGAAGGATGTTCAATCAGAAAGATGAGGGCTCCGTAGTGGTCTCCAATCCAGTCTCTATTATAAAAATGATGGAAGATGTAAACGAGAAGCAATAGATTAATGGTCTGAGAGTTAGGGGAAGGTAGAGAGGGAAAATGGGAGACAATGGAAGGAAGGGTTTGGTGGAGAAAAGGGAGACTGATTTTCTCTTTACTGAAGTGTGGGTATTTAAACAAAATGGGTTTCACAGGATCAACCATGTCATTTCATGGTCAATACACATTTATACATTATAACATGTGACACATAACCACATCTAAAACTTGGAAACATTTCCCATACATTCAAAATTATATTATATACAATAAAATCTGACCCATGAAGGTTACAAATCGTATTCATAACATGCACAACAGAAATATCATATCTATTTTGGTTAAAATTATGCGTACTACATATCAAGGAGACAAAAAAATAAGGAAAAAAAAAATCTTGTATGGGTTTTGGGATTTTTTTCCTTCAAAAGCATGAAGGTCCTACACGTGTATCCACACCGAGACTGGCCTTGTGGTGTCAACCCTTGACATGTGAAAAACTGTAACCTTAATAATATGGTAAAAGCAACTCTTCCAGATAAATATTGAAAAACTGCACCTTTTTCTTTCTAGAAAGAGAACCAATGTGTATCTTCTCTTTTATGTTTTTAAGAGTCTCATATATGTGGATTTTAATCTCATCTAATGAAAAATAGAAAAGTCCATATAATATATTTTTTTCTTTTCTTTTAGTAACAAATAAGATATTTTTATTAATCATATTAATAAAAATATTTATTTGCTTACTAATTTAATTGACCAAGTCTTACCCAGTCAATTTATAGATTTATAGATTTTATATTAATTATGCTTTTGTTATTGGTAACCATCAAGCTCCCCCTTAGTTTGTTGACGTTGTTGCAACGATTAGAATGTGTTGTGTCGTTATCGTTGTCGGTCTTCCTCCCTCGTGTGGGGCTCTCCTTTTTCTTCACCTTTAAAATCGCGAACCCAGGATGTAGCAGTCGTGTTGTCGCACCATGCCACCACTATTCTTTTGAGGCTGCTCCTATACAACAATTCCATCTCCATCTTTTCTTTTCTTTTCTTTTCTTTTCTTTTCATTTTTTATTGTTTTTTTTTAATTTGGTACTCTTTTGGATAAACTAGATTGTGGTTCTTTATTTTAGTTGTGTTGTATTGAAATTGTTTTGTGTAGAGTGGAAGTGGAGGGTCTGATGAAATTGAGAATGCTGTATTTTTTGGTGATTTAGTCCAAGTAGAAGATGGATGTGATGATGGAGATTGATTATGTGAGGTGCTAAAGATTGAATGTAAAAATGGGAGATAAAGATTAAGATGGAGAAATTTATGTCTATGTTGCAATGGGCCAAGATGAAAACAAAGATGGAGTGTTGGTTTTGGTTGAAAGAAAGAGTGGGAGCCATTTTTAATGAAGATAAAAATGGCATTCTAAAGGGAAGTTAAATACTTTGGGAATTTGTTGTATTATTCAATGATAAGAGATTTCCTACACTACTTCAATAGTAAAGGATTACAAGAAGAAACATAATAAGAGAGAGACAAATATCATAAATTCACCACCCCTCCTTTCTCTTTGTAACTGAAATATGTTCTCTTTTCTGGCCCATACCAAATCCCTTGAATGTGTGTTGGGCACGTTTTTTCCTCTCTAGCTCATTGCATGATTCAACTGTCGCGTATTGTGTTATCTCCAAAAGAGCATTTTTATGACCCACTCCTATACTAATTGTTACAATTCCTCTCCCATTAAAAACAAACATGTCCTCAAGGTTGAAATAGAAGTAAGGTTCTGCCTTAGCTGGTTGATATTCCCAAGAAGCTTGAGAGTGCTATGATTTGTTCCACTGTAGTATATGTTGTTGCACAATTTTTTTCATATGAGCTTGAGTTGTGTGCAAAATAGAAATGAATTTCCTAAGAGTTTGACAAGTCATAATCCTTTTGAGTTTTGTGCCACTAAGCTTGAAGAAGTGTTGCTAAAAACTGCTTGTGGAGACTTTGTCTGTATCTAACACAATTGTCTTAGGAATACCTAACCATTGACCTATAGGACAAGATGTTGATCATGTAGTGTAAAAACATCAGAAATGGCAGTAGTGTGATTCCTCCTGCTTAAATGATGAAATTTAGTAGGAGTTGGTAGCTTGTGTTGTTCATCGTTGAGGGTGACAAATTGGTTACCCAAATAAAATTTCAGAGTGAGCTTGCTGTAATCAGAGATATGTGGTCCCAATATAGCCAACCAAGCAACCCCAAGGACTAAATCAATACTTGAAATTGGCAACAAATATACCGGGAGATTCAGAGTGTAACCTTGTACTTTAACGTGCAAAACTCTTACTAAACCTTCGATAGTGATTTCATCCCCGTTTCCCACTAGCACTTGAAAATTAGGAATAGGTTCAATAGGAAGTTGGAGGCAGTGAGCTATTCATGGGTGTAAGAAGCTTTCTAAGCTGTCATTGTCCAATAAAATTTGCACCGTCATTCCATTAATAACTCCTTGAAATTTCATGGTGCCCACACCAGAGGACTCGTTAAGAGCATTATAAGACAAATGATGCTGATTATCAAAATAGGTAGCAACATTTGTGGTATCAATAGTTGTAACCTTATGAAGGGGTTCTGGTTCAAGTTAGTGTACATTCTCTTCATCTATTTGTAACAATAAGTATTTCCTATTAGGACATCTATGACTTGGAGAAAATTTCTCATCACATATATAACATAATCCTTTCTCCCTTCTAAGTTGCATTTCAACAGGGGATATTTTTTTGATAGTGTTGATTTGGGTATTGTTTGGGGGTAGGGTTCGACTATAAGGGAGGAAGGTTAGTGGTTTTGAGAGATTGGGGAGTGTGGGTTGGATGAGATTTGTGAATGTAACCCAAATTAAAGGGTTCAACTATGGACTTGTATTTGTCTTTATACAATTTTGCTAGAGATACTGAATGAATTAAGGTTGTAGGAGCTTGGGCGATCACATCCCTACGGAGATCTGGATTCAAACTACCTATGAAACAATCTAGCAGTGCATCAGATGTAATACCGTGAACTTTATTGGCAAGAGTAGTAAATTGGACATAATAGTCATGAACGCTGGATGTTTGGGTAAGCTTAAACATGGTTTATCACGGGACATCATTTTTAACCAGGGAACTACCTCTTTATCCAAGTGAGTCGCAACTATGGTCAAACGTTGATCATCCGATGTGTTGTAATATTTAAAAAAAAAATTCTGCTTTGAACATCCATTATAAAACATTAGTGCCATCAAAACGAGGGAAATCTAACTTAACGTTTCAAACTTGAAGGGATTGCCCTAAACCAGTAGAACATGTAGCAGTATTGTGCTTCATTAGTGCATCCAGAGCAAATTCTATCATTTCAAACCGCATAGAGTACTCCTTTTCGCGATTCTCCAATACCTCGAGAATGCATTTCATGTAGCAGAGAGCTCCTTGAAATGGGTGTTCTTAGCCATGAGTGATGAAAGCACCAATTGCAATGAAGATAAAAATGGAATTATAAAGGGAAGTGAAATACTTTGGGAATTTGTTATATTATTCAATGATAAAGGATTTCCTACATTACTTCAGTAGCAAAGGATTACAAGAAGAAACAAAATAAGAGAGAGACAAATATCATAAATTCACCACCCCCTCCTCTCTCTCGGTAACTGAAATATATTCTCTTTTCTGGCCCACACCAAATCCCTCGAATGTGTGTTAGGCACGTTTTTTCCTCTCTAGCTCATTGCATGATTCAACTGCCACGTGTTGTGCTATCTCCAAAAGAGCATTTTCATGACCCACTCCTCTACTAATTGTTACACCATTGTGTAGTGAGTAGGGATGGAACAAGTCTAGTACAGGTAGTGCTTACTTTCTACCTGTCCTACACTAAACAATTGTCCCATTATCTGTCTTATTATCCACTGGTATCCATGAAAAAATACTCATGAATTTCTTTTATAACTGCAAGTACTCATGGATACTTGTGAATATTTTATTTTTATATATTTTAAATTTTAAGTAAAATTACTAAAATACACATAAAATATAAAATTAAATAAAAAATAATTTTGAAGTACAATTTAAATCAAATTAATTACTCACTAAAATATTGATGCAATGAAAACTTGAATGAGTAGCATCAAAATATAAATTTTAAAAAAATTAATCTTTTTTAAAAATAACTTTAATTTTATATGATTAAATAAAAAATAAATATATGAAGTCAAATTTGAAGCAACTTTTCAATAATTAATATCTCTTTCACTAATAACTTTATTTTGATTTCTTAATTAAAAAATACTAAAATAAAATTCACTAATAATTATTATCCAAAAAAATATAAAAAAGAGTAATTATGTGGTAGTAGTGGATATTCACAAGTCGTATAACATGTTATACCCATCTCATTACTAAAAAGGTAACTAAATACCCATACTTATTAATATCTATTTAGTATCTTTCACAAATTTTAACGGTAAATATCTACAGGTACATATCGTTTTGCCAGGTGCATAAAAGATGTTAGTGTGTCGATTTTGAAGAAAGGTGGTCTCTCTTTTTGGTGATTTGGAGTGCGGTGAAAAGAGAAAAAGTATTTAAGCATACCATTATTAATGATACGTTTATCCATAAAACCTAGAAATCATGCTTTTGTCATATATCCAAGTTTCCTATTCATATTATAACAAATATATATATATATATATATATATATATATATATATATATATATATAT
>Ga0214543_1008471_pt1 | contig 16788 bp, 4 predicted proteins | sample CNSS2metaG_FD_160094 | JGI IMG/M metagenome (GOLD analysis project Ga0214543, IMG submission 160094) | Root nodule microbial communities from cowpea collected in UCLA plant growth center, Los Angeles, California, USA - CNSS2 | ecosystem: Host-associated > Plants > Roots > Nodule | place: USA... | reverse complement strand
TAGAATTACATAGGTGTGCTTGTAATTCTTGGAACCTTTCTGTTTAGTGGAATCCTCCTAAGTGTGTTACTTAGGAGAAGACTGGATGTAGATTCGCCTTGAATCGAACCAGTATAAATTGTGTGTCCTGATTCCTTCCTCTCTCTTAATCCTTCTTGATTGATTTAAACAGTCCATTAACCCAGAACTGTGTAATTGATTAATTGAGCTTTAAAACCTAAAGATCTTTCCAAGATTCATCTTAAACCAAATAAAAACCTATTAATCAATTCAAATCCCTTTGTGGTTAAGATAATTAGACAAATCTGATTTTAACAAAATAATTATGATAAAAAAAATAATAATGTATTTATTATTAGGAGGGTTAATTTGATCCTAATTGTTTATATGGTCTATCAACAGAGGACAAAAATCTATAAAATGTTTTAAGAATGAGTATTTTCAGGGATTTTTTTACGAGGGGGATTACCGTTGAAAATTGTCACCCTTAACTTTAAATAATAATTAAACATATAATCAATGTGTAAGATAAAAAAAAATATCCATTTATTATGGCGGCAATATCCTGAAATGCGTATTTGAATTTTCATTAATTTTGATTTCATATTATAAAAAACAATATTAATTAATAATTTGTTTTTATATTTAGATTTTTAATTTATTTTGGTTTTTATATATATTTTTTATTTACTTGAGTTTCAATATTTGTAAATAAAATTAATATAGTCTTTTATATTATAAAGGTAACTAGTATTTGTATGGTGTATTTGTTTTATTTTATATATTAAAATAATAAAATAGTGAAAGTATTATGTAATGAAATATTATGAAAATTAAGTTATATTGTTGTAAATATTGTTATTAAAGTAATGAAATAGTAAATCTAAGTAATACAATAATAATTTCAGTTTTAAATATAATAAATAGAATTGATATCACAATATAATACAGTTAATTGATTTTATAAAATAATTATAATGTTGTTTTTTTTTATTTTAAATTTTTTTAGGATAATAATATAATTGTTATTATATTTATTTAACCATTAAAAATACTAATAATAATATTAATATAAATTATAAATTATAAAAATTTTAAAAGATTAGAAAAAATATTTAGTATAACAATATTTTCTATAATTAAAAAAAGCACACTTATAATAACAACAACATTATGAATAGTAATAATAACAATAAAAATAATAATGATGCCAATAATAATAATAATAATATTTATGCTATAAATATTAATATTAATGCTAACACTAAGACTAATGTCAACTATAATAATCTATAATTATATATAAAGATATACATTAATAACAAAACAAATAAAAATGACAAGTAATTGAAATACGATTGAAATACGATCCCGTGGTAAATTAATTTAAGATGTGTGTCTAACTATAATAATAATACCATTATAATAATATCTCGTAGTGATAAAAATAATAATAATACAATAACTACATAAATAAAGAGATATACATTTGTTTTGTCCTCTTTTGTTTATACAATTTTATCGTCTTAATTATTATTTGTTAAATTAAAATAATTATTCATAATAAAATTAATTGTCCATTTTACCATTTTAATAATTTTAGTAACTATTTTTTTTAATTCAAATAAGTACACAAATATAAAAATAAAATGAACAACAAAAAAAATAAAAAGTACAAGTATTTGAGATATGATCCCGTAGTAAATAAATGTAAAATGTGTGTTTAACTATAATAATAATAATAATAATAATAATAATAATAATAATAATAACACTAAAATAATATCGTGTAGTGATAAAAAATAATAATAATAATAATAATAGTAATAACAATAATAATACAACTACATATACAAAGAGATAAACATCTTTGGTGTCTTTTTTGTTTTTTCAATTTTATCCTCTTAATTGTTATATTTTAAACTTAAATAATTATTTAAAATAAAAAAATTATTTTTCAGTTTTATTATTTTACTAATTTTAGTAACTATTTTTTTAAATTGAAATAATTATTTAAATATAAAAATAAATAAACAAATAAAAGAGTAAAGTAATTGAAACATGATTAATAAAAGTAAAATATGTATGTAACTATAATAATAAAAATAATAAAAATAACTATTAAATAATAATTAAACATATAATCAATGTGTAAGATAAAAAAAAAATTCATTTATTGTGGCGGCAATATCCTGAAATGCGTATTTGAATTTTCATTAATTTTGATTTCATATTATAAAAAACAATATTAATTAATAATTTGTTTTTATATTAAGATTTTTAATTTATTTTGGTTCTTATATATATGTTTTATTTACTTAAGTTTTAATATTTGTTAAATAACATTAATATAGTCTTTTATATTATAAAAGTAATATGTCAGTTTAATAAACGAACTTAATTAGTTTAAATAACGTTAATGTTAATTTAATGATTATATTGACTGTATTTACAAACATTTGAATTTAACTGAATTAAAAATAAATACAAAAAATAAAACAAGTTAAAGATTTAAATATAAATATTAAATTACTAATGAAGTTATAATAATTTTTTAATTTTTAGATGTTATTTAGAAAAAAATGAAATTGATCGTTATGGTTAAAACGCAGTGAAACTGTAAGTGAGAAAATAAATGGTTGTTTGTGAAAGTTTGGCAGCATATGAAAGTGCAGGAAGTAAAAAGTTTTTGAATGTTTCTCCCATAAAATTTAGGAAGATTTTTTTGATTTTAATAAAAAAAAAAAAAAAGTGAAAATATAAGTTTATGATGGAAGCCGATGATAATATCGATTGATGGTCTGTCAATGTTAATATAAAACGAGTCAAAGAGTTTATCATTATTTCACTCAACATATGTATTGATGTGAAAGTTGTTTACTTTTGGAATGTAAATTTCAAAATTTTCTAAGCATTTCAATATGTTGAATTTAAATTGATTACGTAATAATCACTTTATTAATTAAAAGTATCTTAAAATTTAATATTAATCAAACCAAGTACATAATATTATATATATATATATATATATATATATATATATTAAAGTATTTTTCATAAGTTACATAATAAAGTTTTGCAAAATACAAACTTATCCTGAAAAATAGAGGAAATATGTAAAACATAAAAGAAAATATAATTATGTAGTCTTTTCTATTTGTACCCTTTTAAGTCATCCCACGGCTTCATCTTAAATCATTTCATTGTAGAGGATCTTCACCTACACTATTTCCTAACACTCGTGCAAGTACACAATCATAATAGAAAGAAACACCACCAAGCAAAGAAAGTTGGTTTACTTTTCTTTTAAAAAAAACCTATAGTTATTTCAAAGAATTAGCATACCAATCATCCATAAGGCCCACTTCTCTTTGTAAAATTTTTGGGTGTGGTTTAATTAGGAGTCCAAGACCAGTCCACTTATTTTCTTAAATCCCCTTCAGCTTCTCACTTACTTTCCATTATGTTTCCTCAATCCAAAACAACTCTCATTTATCTTTATATAGTGTTCTACTTTCTTATTTTTAGCCAATGTGAGACTTAGACTCACACTTGGATTCCTAACAATCTCTCTCAAGGGTGAGTCCCTTCAACCACATTGGTACACTCCCCCTCCAGCAAAACCATTCCCAACCACGAGTACTCCTTTTCTGTACCGTCATTTTTCTTAACGATCGTCTGAGCCGGTTTTAACCATCGGCTCTGATACCACTTGTTAGGTCTCTATAGAGGGGGTTTCAACCCAACCACATAAGGCATTGACACCACTCTCAACCCAAAACCTTAAGGCAATGGGTTTATGTGTCTTTATCTTTATATTGTTAGGTTTATAAGGAGGGGGTATCACTGGGGAGATACAACACCAATGAGACCTGAGCCCAACCACATAAGGCATTGACACCACTCTCAACCCAAAACCTTAAGGCAATGGTTTATGGGTCTTTATTCTTATATGGTGCTCTACTTTCACATTTCTAGCCAATGTGGGACTTAGAATCACACTTGGATTCCTAACAATCTCCCCTCAAGGGTGAGTCCCTTCAACCACATTGGTACACTCCCCCTGCAGCGGAAGCATCCCCAACCACGAGTACTCCTTTTCTGCCCTTTTTTGTACCGCCGTTCTTCTTAACGGGACACGCTTACCTGGGACCCTTGCCAGGAAGACTTTTGATACTAGGACCATACTAGTATTGCACTCGTTTGAGCCGGTTTTAACCATCTGTTCTGATACCACTTGTTAAGTCTATAGAGGAGGGGGTATCACTAGGGAGATACAACACCAATGAGACCTGAGCCCAACCACATAAGGCATTGACACCACTCTCAACCAAAAACCTTAAGGCGATGGGTTTATGGGTCTTTATTCTTATATAGTGCTCTACTTTCTCATTTCTGGTCAATGTGGGACTTAGACTCACACTTGGATTTCTAACAATCTCCCCCTCAAGGGTGAGTCCCTTCAACCACATTGGTACACTCCCCCTGCAGCGGAAGCATTCCCAACCACGAGTACTCCTTTTCTGCCCTTTTCTGTACTGCCGTTATTCTTAATGGGACACGTTTTACCTGGAACCCTTACCTGGGACCCTTGCCAGGAAGACTTTCGATACTAGGACCATATTGCACTCGTCTGAGCCGGTTTTAACCATCGGCTCTGATACCACTTGTTAGGTTTTAAGGAGAGGGTATCACTGGGGAGATACAACACCAATGAGACCTGAGCCAAACCATATAAGGAATTGACACCACTCTCAACCCAAAACCTTAAGGTAATGGGTTTATGGGTCTTTATTCTTATATAGTGCTCCATTTTCTCATTTCTGGTCAATGTGGGACTTAGACTCACACTTGGATTCCTAACAATCTCTTCCTCAAGGGTGAGTCCCTTCAACCACATTGGTACACTCCCCCTCCAGCGAAAGCATTCCCAACCACGAGTACTCCTTTTCTGCCCTTTTCTGTACCGTCGTTCTTTTCTTAACGGGACACGCTTACCTGACCCACACTATCAAGAAGACTTTCGATACTAGGACCATACTGGTACTGCACTCGTCTGAGCCGGTATTAACCATCGGCTCTGATACCACTTGTTAGGTTTTTACAGAGGGGGTTTCACTGGGGTGAACAACACCAATGAGATCTGAGCCTAGCCACATAAGACACTAACACCACTCTCAACCCAAAACCTTAAGGCAATGGGTTTATGGGTCTTTATTCTTATATAGTGCTCTACTTTCTCATTTCTGGTCAACGTGGGACTTAGACTCACACTTGGATTCCTAACAATCTCCCCCTCAAGGGTGAGTCCCTTCAACCACATTGGTACACTCCCCCTCTAGCGGAAGCATTCCCAACCACGAGTACTCCTTTTCTGCCCTTTTCTGTACCGCCGTTATTCTTAACGGGACACGCTTTACCTGGAACCCTTACATGGGACCTTTGCCAGGAAGACTTTCGATACTAGGACCATACTGCACTCAGCTGAGCCGATATTAACCATCGGCTCTGATACCACTTGTCAGGTTTTACAGAGGGGGTTTCACTGGGGAGAACAACACCAATGAGATCTGAGCCTAACCACATAAGACACTGACACCACTCTCAACCCAAAACCTTAAGGTAATGGGTTTATGGGTCTTTATTCTTATATAGTGCTCCATTTTCTCATTTCTGGTCAATGTGGGATTTAGACTCACACTTGGATTCCTAACATATATAGTGCTCTAATTTCTCATTTTTAGCCAATGTGGGACTTAGACTCACACTTGGATTCCTAACACTTATCAAGAGTAGTAACATCTGTCAAGGTAAAGGAAGCTAGGATTTTTAACGTTTTTGAAGTATCTTGCCTGTTTTTGGTTCTGTTTCCCCTTTAAATTACTTTGATTATGCTTGTGTTTGTATGAGAATGAACTATTTGTGGTTTAATTTGGGATCTTGGTTGTGCATGTGTAAGCAGGTGAGAAACCTGCTATTCTCGCCCAAGCGAGCAGCTCTCGCCTAGACGAGAGTAGCAGAAACTCACCTCTCCCTCTACTCGAGTTGTCATTCAGGCGAGGAGCTTCAGTTTTGAGTGAAGAGCAATCTTGCTCAGGTGAGAAGTTCTCGCTTAAGCGAGAACTAGTAGAACCTCATAGTACCCACTGTTTGAGCTCTCGCCCAAGTGAGAATGCCTAGCTTAAGTGAGAGAACTTCCTATTTATTTTGAGCACTTTCTGGGACTATTTATTTTGTAATTCCTTGCTCGGTTGAGCATTCCTTTTTCCAATCTATTTTATATTATGAGACATGTTTATGACATTGTTATGTGCCTATGGTACTTTTGATTTAGTATACTTTTGATAACTATAAAAGGTTAATTCCTTTATACTTTATGAAATTGCTCTATTTTATATAAAATTGTGATGTTTTATTTATTAGAATTTATCTATTAAATGGGTTGTCACACAATTCATTTACATGCACACACATTTATGTAGACCAACTATAACTTCTTTAGCATGAATTAAACTCAAGGATTTTACGCTTGTCATATAGATTCCGATAGATTCTCGTATGCAATACTCATGCTCTACCCAACCCTATAATGGACCTAAGTTCCTCCAATATAACAAGATTAGCTCACCATGACACGACATAAAAGTTATATTTCAAAAAAAAAAAATCGTCATAAGACCTATATCTACTCATACTACCTAAATATCTTTATCTATGTGAGTTAGAATATTAATCAGAGTTTGGATAATCTCTTATTTGAATCCCTATTTAATACACTTTACCACAAAAGAATGAAAATGCTTCGCCACTTTGGAAGTTATTACATTTTCTCCATAACAATATACCAAAGTACTGTTGATTCCATACATTGACTTTTCTAAAAAAAGAAAATCTTATTTGATAAACTCCTTTCTTGCTAAGTGACATATAGCTCGCTCAACTAGTGAACATCATGAGAATTTCCTCCAATAATTTACTAAATGAGTATCTCTCACTTAGCCAACATGGCTACTAGAAGCAAGTGAGGTACCTTTAGTTCTCTGACTTTTAATTAAAACACTCTTGCTAAGTGTGAGATTCACTTGCTCGACGAATTGAGTCTCCCTTGCATTCTTGACTTCGTGAACATGTTATCATTCAGTGATTGAATCATTCATCCATTGAGTCTACATAATTCATAACTCAAGACATAAATTTAAATTTATTTCAACTAGTCTAATATGTATTTTTTTCCACCCATTCATGAATCAAATAAACCATATCAGTTCAAAATTGTACAAAATTAAAGTCAATTGAACCAGATTTAGATATCCTCCAACAAAATTCTCATCCATACCTAAATACACTTCAATTTCTTCACAACCCAATTTAACCATTTCACTAAATCATGTTTGTCAATCAAGCAAAACCACAACACATGTTCAATTCAATCAATGATAGATAGAAAATCATCACTCAATCCACTCATCAATCACCACAAAATTTTAAATACCTAACTTCTCTTACTTAATTATGAGGAAAACACAAACTCTTATCTACCTCTAAGCACTCATAATCACAAAGAAAATAATATATGCAAGAAAATTCAAATCAATGATCTTATTGTATCCTAACAATCCTAATTGAACAGATGTTCATTTAAAGCTCTCGTATCATATACGCAAAACCTTATACATACAGCCAAGAAACAAAAAAGACTCTAAAAAAAACAAAAGAGAAACTTGCTATGTTCAACAAATTGATTGAGTAAAAAGATAAGTTTTGTCACCAAGAGTTTTAAGGTACACTTTGATATTCAAACAAGTGAGGTAGAAAGGTTAAAAATATAGAGATGCTAGATGAGAAAAAATGGTTTACTTTTTAAAGAAATAATAATTTTTATAAAATTAAACTCAATTTAAGTAATTTCTATTTATATTAAAGCTAAAAAGTCTATTATAAAAGTTATTTCATTCTGTATCATTTGCTAGAGTCTTACATATTTTATATTTTATATTTTTCAAATATTTTAGTTTGGCAAACCAATTTAATTTTATTAATTATTTATTTTAATAAGGTATTGTAATTATTATTAAATATAACAAATTATTTAAATATCAAATAATTATTAATAACTACAAAATATTAATATTGATAAAAAAATTAGATTTTGGTTAATATTATTCTCCAATAAGAGTTTATTCATATTCTTTCAATTAATATGGACTAACATGTGTTGAAATAGTTTTCAGCTATTATGCTGATTTACACTGATATCAATTAGAATTGTTTTTATGACATTGGTGATGAGTTGTTTTTTCTTTTTTTTACTTTGTTGATTTTTTTATTGACATCAACTAAAACTCACTAATTTAAAAAATAATGTGTTAATGTTGAATACAAGTTTTCAAAATAAAAATGCTTAATAACTCATTTGGTTCAACATATGTGACAAATGTTTAATATTTATTTAAAAAAAAAATTAATGTAACCTCTTATATTACTGTTACAAGTAGGGATGTAAACAAAATTCACACTTATGGGTATCCGCGGATAAAACTCGCAACGGATAGAAAATGGATATTGTAAACGGATATCTGCGGATAATGGATAAGGATAATTTTTATACCCGCTTGTTAACGGGGCATGTACGAGTATTGTAGTGTCCGTAAATTGTCATTCAACACTATTTAAATGAGTTATTTAAACTTTGTTTGAAATTTATGAATATTATGTATTATATTTTATTTGAATTTATGGTTAAAATATGTTGTTAAATATTTTAATTTTTTTTTTGTAAATACCCGCGGGTACCTACGGATATCCGTGGATATTAAAAAATTATGCAGGTACCTGCATAACGGATAATCGTATAAATATAGGTACGGATATGAGACAAATATTTATCTAGCGGGTAGGGTACGGATACCCGCCCGTTGACATCCCTAATTACAAGTTATTACTCTCTAATGACATTAATGTTGATGAATATTTTCTTTTTGCATAAACAAAAAAATTATAACTCACACAAATCATCACTTTCTAACAACATTAAGGTTAATATAATGAAAGGAATGACATCCACTCCTTCTAATAAATATAGGGACTACGTATAAATGGAATAAAATTTTTTGAAGACAAACATTAAACTATTACTACGACCAAAAGAGTATTAAACAATATAAAAACAAAAAATTGTATCAAAATATTAATAAAGAATTACAATTCTATTGTTTATAAAATAAAATAGTTACTACAAATATAAAATATAAACAAGACAAATGTCAATTGAAAAATATTAGTTCAAATTTACCAAAACAAATATTCTCAACACTGTTCGTAAAATTTGTAATTAATACCGAATAAGATATACTGTGAGAACCCTCTCTGCCACCACTTCACAAAAACAGAACCCACTCCCTCTCCCTAACATCTTCTTCTTCCCTTACTCCTTCTCTGCCTTCTCTCCACCAAATTCACCCTAAAAATTTGCTGCAGTAGGCCTAATCCTCTTCCCTGTTGCAGAATTTAGGGCTGAAGCAAGATCAGAGTCACTTCCCCTAAGTTGAGTCTCCCTTTTCCTACGCTGCCTTAGGTTGGAGTTTGAGGTATTCTCTTTGGTTGAGGAGTCAATCCTAGTGGAAATTCCAAAGGTAAGGGGAGTCAACGAACTTTTACCCAATTCAGTTAGATTATGTTTTGATAAGTCTGAATTGCATGTATAATTAGTCAATTGATGATTTAATTGTGTGATTATTGGTCGTTGATGATCTGGGAATGAATCCACACTCTTGCATGTAAGAACAGGCTTGAAAACTAATATTTTCGCCTGGGCGAGTGACACTCGCCTGAGCGAGACTGTCAGGGAAATCACCCCTGTTCTTGCGCGAAGTTTCGCCTAGGCGAGGTGGACTCGCCTGAGCGAGACGGTCTCTCGCCTAGGCCGGATTTTCTAGCTTGGGTGAGGGTCCCTGCAGTGGATGGCTTGGAGTTCTGTTTTAATGAATGAATTGATATGAAGTGTTATAATTATGTGTATATGCTCTCCTGTATGCTTGAAATATGCTATAAACTTAGTGAAAATTTATGATCCGTGAAAGATGAGAAGTTATATTATAATGGAATTTCAAGGGAAATTCATAAGAGTTTGTTAGTGTGTGTAAGGACATGAGGAATCTGTATTGGTTGGCATCCTGAAACTCCAATAATCATTCATGCTCATGTAGAGTAGAATGGATTATGTCGTGAGGAGTAGCAGGAGGTCCTAGTCTTTGGACTCGAAAGAACCTTAGATGCGAAGGGGACTTATCCTGTGAGAGGTTGGGTGATAACCCCTTGTGTTCAAACTCTGCAGAGTTTGGGAACCTTCACAGGTGCAAGCCACCAAGAGCTCCAATGTCGCTTACACAATCCGGATATCGAGTCTAGAATTTTATGTATAATTGCGATATGTTTGTGATTGATGTTTTCGATATGAATTGTATGCTTTCCCCTCAAATTTCAGTTTGCTCACCCTTATTGTTCATGTCTGCTTTCTTTGTGTTTCTCCTTGCTATGATCACCCACTGTTGGTGTGAGCAGGGCCGAATCCAGATGGTGATGTCCCTCCCTCTAGCAGGAGTTGAGTGATCGATGAGTAGTTCCGTGATAGAGTTCATGGATTAGACGCCATGTAGTTTTGAGATGTTTTAGTTGTATTTGGATACCTATGTTCTTCATCACAAATTCACAGGATATGTTTTTGGATGACTGTATCAGCTGTATATTCTTTAGTGTTGTTTTCTTTACTATCTGCTGTGATTAATCATGATATAATGTTTTATTTGATAGCGTGAAAAACTATTAAATGGGATGTTACATATACAATAATTTAAAACAACAACAATGACAAAAAATAACCATAAGAGTTTAAATAAACATAAAAATTTCAATCAACATCAATAAAAAGTTCTAACTCCTCTTAATAATGTTTCGACCTTTGTTAAGTTGACAACATTATAACTAAAATGAAATTGAGAAAATATAAAAGAAAGACACATAAACTCCAAATACGAACAATTTAAAATTCTTAGTTTCTTAGATTAAATTTTATTCCTTTTTATTATGTTCAATTATACTCATAAAATTTAAAAATATGAATTTGTTTTAATTTCCTTATCAAATAATATAATTAGTTTTAAAACATTTCAATTTCAGCATGAAAATAAAGTATCTTATTAGAATTTCCTATCTAAAAATAAACCCACTATTAATTTAATTAAAAACCTGGAGTTTAAGTCTTTAATTACATGAGTTTCTTGAGTTTTAATTAGAACAAGATGGTTTAAAGCGAAGACAAGAAAGATTATAAAAGAGAAAATGATAAAAGGGAAGAAGGATTGAGTAGTTGTGTGTGTCGACATGATTTAAGAGAATTTAAAAAATGAGTCTACAAATGATTCCTCTGTTTGGTTAAGTGTCTATTATCTCTCTATCAATCTCTCTTCTGTGAAACTTGCCAAGCCAACATTCGCATTATAGTATACTAACACCAAACACACCTTCCACAATCATTCCTACTTACAATTTACACACTTTTTTTTTTTATGAATTTTCATCTTCCATTGTCCTCACATTGTTCACTTTTTTCTCTACAAATCATAATTATTTTAACTAATTTCAGCATAATTTATTTATTATTATCGTTTTCATGTGCACCCAAAATAATATCATTAGAGTCCATCATTATATATGAAAGTATTGTTTGATTTAAAATTTTATCATAATTTTATCTTTCAAATGCGTATAAAATGAGAGAAAAATAATATTTAAACCGTCGTTCATTTCAATTCTTAATTCTTAAATGAAGTAGGATTATTAAATTAAAAATATAAACTGTTGTATAATAAAATATTATATCATGATGTACTATAAGAATATAATAGAATATGATAATAAATTATATATATATATATCTTAGAAATATTCCATAAATGTTTAGAATGTGAGAAAAATATGACAAGAGATAATTGCAATTTAGAAAGTGTTTTATTTTGATTATGAAAATGTTGAGGAAGCATAGTAGCACATGACTAGTACTCTTGTGTTAGTTACCGTTAAACAGACACATATTTTTATATAGCAATATATGTCTATCCACATGAGGAAACCCTATTATAAATAGCCTACTTTATGAATGTTCTTTTTTTTTTTTTTTTTTTCATTTGCATCGTTTACCCTTTCCTTAAAATTACCTTACAGCATCAACATTTTCAAAAATTTTAAAACAAAACAATACATTTAATCAATCTTATTTTTTATTTAATATAACACATCTTTAGTTCAAAGTAATTTATTTAAGAACTTTTAATTAATAAGCTATAAAATATTTTAACTAATTTATAGTTTGTAATTTATTTAATTTTTCTGATTATTATTTCTTATATTTTAATATAGTTTTTATATTTTTAAAATTTTATCTATTCTTATCTATAATTGTATATTAAAATTTTGTAAAAATAGAAATTCAATAATACAACACTTTAAATATAAAAATATTTTTTTTATGAAAATAAATAAAAAATTATATTTAATTAATAATCATTAGATTCAGTAGTTTAGATAAAATTAATTATTTAAATAAAAATGTATAAATTTTTAAAATTAAATAGAAGTAAAATTAGTTTAATAAAATTTAAATTATTTATTAAAAAAATATAAAATTATAATTACATGATACAATATTTTGGTTTTAAAAAAAATACAAATTTTATATGATAAATCTTATATAGTTATGATATTTTATGTCATTTTATATTTACTAATTAACTTGTCTGATATCAACTAACTTCTTAATTAATTACAAATTAAATTATAAGTGGAATCTTACAAACATAATACCAACATTAGTTTTTGTTCTTTAAGAATGCCAACAGAATCGTTGTTTTAAGCCGTAATAATTTGCAGTTTTAGGTTAAAATGGGAATGTGTATTAATGAGTTTATGATTAAAACAAACTTGAAGGAAAGTACAAGTACCTATGTTTGATTAGCAAAACAATTCATTCATTCCTAAATGGTGATAAATAGAAGTTACCAACTTATCTACCTTACATCATATGTCATTAAAACAATAATATATTATTATTTTCTTTATAAAAAAGGTATACATAATATAAAAGAACAATACTTTTATCATTTAATATTTTATTTTTGATTTAATATTGCAAACTCTGCCTTTCGTTTATCACTTTCTCGGCAATCTTGTTATATATCATAAATTTTGCCTCTCAGTGTTGAAAATATTGTGAGCATTTTTTCATTATTATTGTTTTTTTTATATAGAATCAACTACATACTCTATAAAGATAGCCACCAAATGCTATTTTTCATACTCAATCTCCAAATTTTTTTGACCAGATAACTCCTTAGATATTATCCTCTTCAAGCTCTTACGGAGGTTGTACTTGTAGAAGATTCAAGTTATCAAATGCATCAGATGATACTAAATAATATAATTATGAACGTAATTAATGTATCTCGTAGAATGTAATATTGTAATTATGAATGTACTTCATAGAATGTGTTATTTATACTAATGTTTATGGGTCTTTACTTGGATGAGCCTATGTCATATGACCTAATTACCTACTAATCTCGCTTTGACCTCTTTTTCTTACCTTAATCATAATTTATCAAGGGTTAAATATGTCTTTGCTCCCTTAACTTTCAGTAAAATTTAGAATTAGTCTATTTTCAAAACTTTGACATAATTTAGTCCCTCAATTTTAGAAATATGTTGATTTAGTCATTTTAACAAAATTTTGTTAAGTTTATTTTACATTTCAAATAAGCTTCTCAGTTAACATTAAAGCGAAAATGTGTCAAACAATATAAACAACTCAAATGCTATCATGAAACACATTTAAAGCGTTAAATAAACTCAGCAAAATTTGGTTAAAAGGACTAAATCCACACAATTTTAAAGTTATGGGACTAAATTAGACAAATTTTTTGAAGAATAACTAATTTCAATGTTCACTGAAAGTTAAGGGACAAAAAATATATTTAACCCTTATCAATATCAACCGTCTGGTCTTTATGATTCCTTTTTGACCGAATATGTTTGGACCGAATACATGTTGGATCAGGTGATCAAGATGTATTAAAGACAAATATAATGTTTATACTTAGATGGTCGAAACGTGCTCGAACATATATAGTATAATTATAATTATATTGTTGTTGTATATAATTTTTAGCTATTACAACTATTATTTTCTTTATTACACATTCATCACTTTTTTAAAAAGTTTAACATGTATCTAATTTGGTTTAATTAGTAATTTGGTTATATATTTATACTATTGTTTTAGTTTGATCTTTATATTTACTTTTTAAGTATTATAAAAAGATCCAATGAAATATTTTTGTTTAATTGACACATTGTTTAAAAATATTATATGTTAAAATTTGTCTATCACATGTTAAAATGTAAGTAGAATTTTTCATTGAATTTTTCTGATTTAGCACGTGACACCTTCCATATTAAAAATAATTTATATTTTGATACATGGTAAACTCAAAGTTTAACACATGACTATTTAAAGAGACAATTTAAGAAAGATGTCACAATAAGTTTTTTTTTCAAAAGTAGGCTCAATTGATTTTTTTAAATAAAATTCAATTAAGTTAATGGAAAATATGTAAATTAAAGCAAATAAAGGGCAAGATATAAGAAGAAGATTAGTGATTAAATGATTTGATTTCTAAAATTATTTAGAATTTTAGTTCTTTTTCTAAGGATGCAAACAGCATCTGTTGATAAAAATTATGATTAATGGGTTGGTTAGATTAGGTCTAACATAATTGGTTATTGATTGATGATGATATAGTTTATGTTTATTATCATTCATCACATTGTGAAGGATAAGAATGCAATGCAAGACAAAATAACCATAGCTGGCTGCCAATCTATCATATGGACCCCTCACTCATAAAATCATTCATACTTTTCTATTTGCCCCACCCTATCAATCATTATTATACTGCTTTTAATTCATTCTCAAAATCTAACTTTTTCTCCTTTTCTTTATGTATATAACAAACTAACTCTACAAATGTAACACCGTCATCACACACATGTAAACTTCAAATCTTTTAGCTTCTCTCAATACACTTATATTCTAATAAAACTACTTTATCTCTTATTAATATGGAACCTCTAACACTAAATAATATTAAAAACGAAATCACGGTTACATAAAATAAAATACAAATATCATAACATCACCTAACTTATTATATAAATTTAAATATGTTGTAACTAAACAGGAAGGTTAAGAATAAGTTGCATTAAAAAAATGCATGCCATTATATTTTTATTCATCTTCTTCTTCTTCTTCCCAATAATTACAGAATGCGTACACACATAACCAGAAGTGATCGATGAGATGTCGTACCTAAAAGGGAATGAATAATTTAAACAGTGTTAAACATTTCGATTGAGGTTTATGCAATCTTTGACTTTCTATCTTCATTGATTTTTTATTATATAAAATTGCTTACCCTATGTTTGGGTCAACCGAGGTATTTTTGTGTTTTAAACTTGTAAAATACAAATTTTGTTTTAATTAAAATCTAGTGCATAAACACCAAATATATTAGTTTTTTTTTTATATGTAATACTGAATTTCTCATTTTTAAATTACAATTGTCACTAAATAATGGAGTCACAGTTGTGAGTTGGAACAGAAGATGGCATCAACTTCCGACAATGAAAGTATTTAATGGGTGGAGGATGTTTGAAACTAAATAATTAATTAAAATTTGTGATTAATTATGGTGGAAAATTGATAACCATGCATGTGTGTGGTGCCTGCTTAATAGGGGAAGCTTAAGTTTATCACCAAAAATTAATTAGTGACAAAGATAAGGGTCACCTCCAAAAATGATATGCAACTAATTTTCAAGAACAAAAGAAGCATAAAGTTATAAATATACTATTTCTGATGCCCAAAAACAGAATCAGATCATGAAATTTATAAATGAATCAATTGGATCCACAAATCTCATTTAATGTAACATTGTGGTTCAATAGTTGATGAGTAAGTTAGGAAAGCCTATTGAAGTGTTTTTTAAGTGTTTGTTCAATCTCGGTCGCACGCACCACAAAATGATGTTCCTTTTAGATACCAGATATCAAATAATATATTTACTCATTATTATTATTATTTTTTTAAATTGTAGTCTTTTTAACTGTCAAACTTATGGAGGTTTTTTCTCTCTTATCTTTTCTTTGAATGCATTATTATAATCCTATCATCATATTTTCTTATGAAATAAATCTAATTTAATTTTCTTCTACATTTTTGTTTCCTTATCTCTCTCTTTCTTCTAACTCAAACAATTTTAGTTTTCATTATACTTCTCTTTCTTTGTTTCCTTTATTTTTATTCCACTCCTAATTCAAACAAAGATTAAGAGAAAGATCCCAACAACTATAATGATTCCATCTCTTTCCATCCTCTAATAGTTACTAATAACAGACCTTTTTTAATAACTACACATTTCAACAAAAAATTTAATTATGTCATTAAATTTTAAATTGTCTCAATTGGATTTTTATTTTTAAAAATATGTTTTAATTTGATTTTTTTATTAATGTAATACTGACATTAACTCTATGTCACGTGTCGGCTAGTGTTTTTTTTTTATTTTTTAATTTTTTAAGAAAATATCACGTGTCAAATTAGAATTTTGTAATGTGTCAACTCAAAATTTATTTATTAATTATTTTTTTATTAAAAAAAACTACGTATCAAATTAGAAT
>Ga0214543_1008470_pt1 | contig 16789 bp, 7 predicted proteins | sample CNSS2metaG_FD_160094 | JGI IMG/M metagenome (GOLD analysis project Ga0214543, IMG submission 160094) | Root nodule microbial communities from cowpea collected in UCLA plant growth center, Los Angeles, California, USA - CNSS2 | ecosystem: Host-associated > Plants > Roots > Nodule | place: USA... | reverse complement strand
CTATATCCAATCTCATTAGACCAGCTATGTGAACTGAATGGCCAGCCTACCAAAGCAATAAATTGGCAAAAAAAAAAACGAAATACATCAGGTTTTATCAATAGACAAAAGATAAAAAAAAAAAAACACTTACACACCATAATGCAAGTTAGCGTACTTATATTAACAACAAAAATAAATCCCCATAAATTAATTTCAGTGCACTAACCTTAATTCTGTATGTCCTTGGTTTCAATTCCTTTCCTATATGAACAAGCTTTTGCTCATCCCTCATCAACCTCGATGTAATCTGGTAAGGATGAAGAAGGCCGGGTGTATCAAACAGTTTTGCTTGACTTGGAAGAACACCCTCCACTCTAACAATTCCTAGTGTAGTCCCTGGCACAGGTGCTTCAGTCAGATGTGTAATCTTCCCTCCAGCATACTTCCCTATAGAGTTTATCAAAGTACTCTTCCCTGCATTTTGTGCCCCAACAGCCCACACATTACCCCTAGGTCCAGCCAGATCAACTACATTATCCACAAGATTCTTCAGTCCCCAATCCCTGAGTGCACTCACCATGTGCAAACTAGTAATCTTATTAATCCCACCATCTCTTGCTCTCTGCCTAATCCAATGCTCCAACCTTGTTGGTGACAACGAGCTAGGCAACAAGTCTATCTTTGTCACCACAAGCACAACTCTAGGCACATTCCCTGACTTACCCTGCTTCCATGCAGCAGAATAATCCTCAATTGTCTTAGAAACCAACTTTGCAACCTTCCTTGGAAACGACCCCTCAAAATCCACTACGTCCACAACCATCAGCACCACAGACCGGGTCCCACTTGTTGATGCCAACTTCCTACCCACAGTGTGATCAAAGTCAAAATCAGGTAGCAAGTTTTCCACAGTAGGATCCTTCACCTTCCCATAGTGCCTTAACGAATGACAGCGTGCACAGACCACAGGCTTCTCTGGTTTCTTAATCAAGCCCACATCATCACCATTAAGCTTTTCTGGTTCAATAACAAACCCCTTTTTAACAGAGTTGGAGAACTCAGGCTCTTGTGCAACGGGTTCCAGATTGTTATACAGTCTATAATTGAAGTCCTTCTCTGATGGTTTGATAAAATAACCGGGGTGCTTTGGATTTGAATCTTGCATATGAACCCCACAGCCAGGGCAAACACGAAGAGATTGGGAATTGACATCATCATAATTACCTTCACGGCAGAGGGGTAAATTCTGTTTTGTAGCTGAATCTGCATGATGTGAAGAGCAAAACCTAAACAAATTAACCCACGACTGAGATGAAAATTTTGTGGAGTTCCGGAGACGGGTTTTTGAGTAAGGTATTAAGGTCGAAGAGACATTTGAGTGGAAATGGTTTCTGCATTCACAAAGAAACGATAGATAAAAGAGTGGTTTAATATTTGAAGAGGAGAGTTTTCGCGCTGCTACAATCATTTCTAAATGTTGTTTCTCCAAATAATCTCGCGCGCCAGTTCCAAATGTCTCATCCACTCTTTATAATACTTCACTATTCAGCTGTATCCTTAGAACAAATCAAACATATTAGCTATGTAAAATTAACCACCAGGTTAATGCTAAAAAATTTCAATTGAATGAGGTGCACTGAAAGTGAAACCACCAGTTTCCGGTTAGCAATGAATTTGGAAAAGAAAAATATAGTGTGGTGATGAGAAGAAATGCATTTAATTTAATCAAACAGATGGCGTGCGTGCAACAGAAAAACAAATGCAATTAACTAAACTGTTAATGCATAAACACGAATTGGAAAGAAGGTCCAAGTTCAGGAAAAAGCATCCGCACACCGATTCCTCTCAGCGAAGTTGCCGTAAAAGCCTGCGAAAAAAATCCCATTTATCTCTATAGTTGACATTCTCAACTTCTGTAACATGAGAGGCCAAAGGAGTGTGTTTAAGAGGAAAAACCCTGATTTTAAAAGTCTTGACAGAGAGTTAGAGGTTGGGTTTTTGTCTAATTTTGATATATTAGAAAACGTAAATATATTTTAAAATATATCAAAGTCTTCAAAATTATAACATAGGAATAACTTTAAAAATTCTGTACAAAATTCAAATTTGAATAGGAGAGTAAATTTATTAGAAAGAAAAAAAATATGAAAACAAATAGGTGGGTGCAGAAATAATAAAGATAAATATAGTGAAATTGATAGGAGTTTAGTTAAAAATAAACGCAGAAAGAATAGAAAAGAATAAACTAGTTCATGCATGATCTACCAACTAGTGATTTTAATTCAATCAACTGGTTCATAATTTCAAAACTTTTAAAAACTTATCAATTAATAATTAATTTTATCAACTAAGAATAAACTTGTCAATTATCAGTTGGTGTAGTTTTACTCTTAAATTGTAATACATTCTTAAGAAAATATATTTTAGAATTTTAATAAAGTGTCATTTTTAACTTGCTCAGTTATAGACATTTTACCTTATTAAAGAAGCTGTGATATTCTTTTTAAGCAATTGAAAATTATTCCACCTTCAATTAGCACTACCATTTATTTTACTGACACGCTTTTGCTCTATAAGTATATATAGTGTTTTTTTTTTCAATATCTGTATTATTCCTCTTATTAAGAGGGAACATAAAAATATTATTCTGTTTTTAGATTAAGAAATTTAATAGTGGTTTATTTTTAAATAATTTTAAATACTACGTAATGAAACATGTTAGCATAGGATATCTTTAAAAAATTATAAAAACATGGTTACTTAAAATATTAAAAAAATTACTCAATAAAATAATAATTAAAAATGTGTCTCTCTTCTCTCAATTCTATATATTCTCTCTATATTACTTATCTGGTATGCTTTTCTTTCCCTCTCTACCATCTTCACTCTATCTTCTGTCATTTCTTTTTCTTCTTTACTCTATCTCTCTCATCTCTTTCTTTTTCTTTCTTTTTTTCTTTATCACCTCTCTTTAAATCCTCCATTCTCTATATTTTTCTTCTCTATTAATATTCATATAAAAAATGTCAACATTTACATTTTTAGTCATTAAATGCTTAAAATTATTTTTTGTAAAATATTACAACGTCAACTTTTCATTTTACTTTTATATAGTAAAATTAAAATGTCTTGTTCAAAGTAGAAGTTTTAAATTTAATAAAATTATATTGATTTATCCTAAATATTTAAAAGTGAAAAAAATTAAATACGAACAATGTAAATTTCAAAATCTCATAAATTTTCCGAGTTTCAAATTAAGAAATGTGTTCCTGTTTTAAATATTTTACTTTTTAGAAGAGGTAGTATACATAACACCAGATAAATATTATTCCTCCAACATGGTTTATCTCGCAGAATTTAAATTTGAACTTGATTGTAAATTATACCTAGTATGACACCTTCAATAACAATTCATAAAATATACCTTTTACAACTTGACATAATATATAACTCTTTAAATATACCAATATGAACTATTTAATTATTATCTCACTATTGTTCATTTTTTTTAAATCGTGATATATTCAATTAAGGCAACATGTAATTACAATGTAACAGTAAAATTGTAAAAATACATTCTACAAAAGTATAACTTGCACATCGCAAGTGTTTCTAAACTTTTTTACGTTATTAATTGCAAATACTAAGCACTAAACCTGCAAGATGCTTGTAGTTGGAGAAGGTATATGTGAACTCATAAGGTACAGTGATCTTTGAGAACTTGCCTAGCTAGATCAAGAGCGCCACTTTTTTTGTAGATTAAATGCAAATTGTAAGCTGCCTCTCTGCGAAGGTCGCAGTAACCAGGTTTATGATTTTCGATGACATCTGGATTCTCATTGGGAAGTTTTGGAATAGGATAGTCTTTCTCGCAAATACCAATCACTTTCTCATAATAAATAGCCGCCAGAGTTACAAGGCCAACATGATGATAGGCCCGAGCTATGTTGTACAAGGATTCCTGCAAAGTTTTTCAGTCTCACATATTGAACAAATGAAAACGCAAGAAATTCACGACAACAAATCAACCTTCTGAAGTTCAGTATCTGAATGCCTACATCAGCTGGTTCAATGTTTATTTATATTTTCATTTAAAGGAACTCGATGATGATCAACTGTGCATAGTTTCCCACTGGATAGGAACTTACACCATACGTGCATTGAACTTAGAGGTGATATTTTTCTTTCTTATTATCGCATTTATTATTAATATTTAATAAAACATTTTCTTCTTAATGAGCTAAAAAACTGCATGAAAGGCTCAGCAGACAAACCTGGCTGTTCTCGCAGATTCTCAAGTTATTGTAGAGGAATGTTAAACCTTGTACAAGACATTGATGCTTGTTCTGAAGTCTGAAACCCAATGCCAAGTTGATCAAGGCTGTTCCTGAGAAACATTGATAAAATTAACTAATCAATTACTGCTAGTTCTTGGTTAGGAAAGCGGTACATGCACAGCGTGACATGAAAAGCATACCAACGCAGAGATTAACCAAGGGATTCTCTGGCAATAGTTTGTAAGCTTCGAGGTATTTCCTTGCTGCGTCTTGATGATGGCTAAATATGGTAAACTGATGGCCAGAAATTAGAATAGGAGGCACGCAGTCCACAAACTTTCCTTGCATAACACGTACAAATTTATAATGTCTTGTGTCTCGGTTTTCCAATCTATAAACCAGGAGAGAACAAGTAAACCATGTTTTACAAAGCCAGGTCTTTTTTTATCTTTAAGTCATAAACCTATCACAACAAATTAGAAAGCCTAACCAATTTTCTCGAGAACCCATGGTTCCATGCATTCACAAAATTACCTTGAGATAACCTTGTAGTAGCAATTCCAAGCTGCAACACTGTGTGGATGTTGCTGAACAATGTATTTTACACAATCAAACCCATGTTTAGGATCCGTGGTACTGTATGCCATTTCTGTGGAGAACATAAATTTGTTTTATCAGTAAGATAAGCTTCTTCCCTCCCTAAAGCATTAATTTTCTTTTTCTTTAGAATTGTAATATCGGAAATATGTAAAGCTAAACAAGGGAATGAAACAAACATAAACATTAAACAAGAAGTGGAAGTCTTCAATTTTTATTTTTATTTCTTCGAATGAGAAAAGTTGGAACTCGAAGCAAAGAATAAATCTATAAGCAAAAGCCTGTCTTCAGGACTTACGAGCTCCAAGGGATCGAAGTTCCTCTTTCTTGTCAGTAGACAGAGATGTACCAGCCAATCTTAGAGAGAGATTAATAATCTCCAGTGCTTCCCAATACCTTTGCAAGGATGCTAATGCCTTGCATAACTGTACAATGATATTAACAGGTCAGACATATAACAGAGGAAAGGGGGTGCAACACACAAAAAAGAAAAAATCGAAGCACTAACATCGATTATTAGCTGGTGATGTTCTTCATCTTTGAGAAGATTGCACAAGGGAGGTTCTCTGTTTTCTTGCTAAAAATATCTCATGCAATAAACCCAAAAGGGAATTAAGACATAATCATCAAGACATTTGTTCTAGAATTGAGTAGACAACACCAAACGGATCACCTGAGGTTCCTCATCTGAATCATCACTTAGCCAATCAATTCCGGATGCCAGTGCCTCAGCTTTTCTTTTCTCCTTTTCAATTGCCATCTTCTGCAGCAACTTTTTTGCCCTGGAAGCTTTCAACCTAATTACACAAAACACAATTCTTTTCACTTAGTATCCAAATCAAACAACATGAAAAAAGCATAAACACTAAGACAAATTATTCACCCAAAATATTTTGTAATATCTGCAATGAAGGTAGTACATCCAATACATAGATACATGTATTATATGAGTACCACACAGATATTGCCAAGGGGATGCTATCCTATGGTTTTCCAAATATAGAATAACAACGGAAAGGATAAATTGAAGTAAATGTTTGAAATCATAGTATTATAATATTTGAAAAATGAAAATTTAGATATAATAATACTAATAATACTCTTTCAATTTCACAATATTAGAGTACGTACTGAGCTATTTTGTATATGTACAATTATAGTATATAGTCAGAGCTATTAGCTATTGCTAACAGCTATCTCATGTAACCCTTTCAGTAAAGACGGTTAGCCATCCCTTGTATTGAATTTAGTTAGGTATAAATACTTATGTAAACTTCTCTTTTCAACAAGTTAAAAGAATGACTACTATTTAATTTGTTAAACATAATTTGTGTTTAGCTGAGTTCAATGCATTTTAGGTAGTGATATTTTAACTAGTCTCTTGAAAACAGTAGTAGTTATTTATTATCCTTATAATCATTATTGTTATAAATAGATAACTTGTCTTGACCGGGGTGTACTCAGTCAAGCAAATACCTACAATGAAATCTTTGTTTCACTCTCTTAAAAGAAGCCTTCTATTCTTTTTCATAGTGCTATATATAGGGATAAAATCAGTGATTTCGATCTTGAAGTCCCAACACATGACACTAAGAGTGGCTCAAACAATTATTAAGGTGACGATAACAAAATGGCTTCCCAACATTGTGCAACACCAAACTCCACGAAAAATTAGAGGAAATTGGCAGAAGGGGATATACAGAAAAATGGTCATCAATCAATTAACAACTAAACAGATCAACAACAATCCATCCAAAGAATATATCCCTCAATCACCTTCAAGAGTCAGCACTAACAATTTCTCTAATAAATTTCATACTAAACACAATTATGACAGATCACCCATAATGGTAATGCATCTGATTGAACATGACACAGTCGAGTTAGAAATAACGTATATACAAAACAACACAAACACATACCGATCAGATGCTGCAGCTACTGGCCTGAATCCTCGAAATACATTATCTTTTTCTGGACCATCTAGTATCCTAACCCTTTCGACCAGATCTCTTTTGGTGAGTCGCCTTTTTGATTTACCCTACAGCAATAATGTCTTTTGAAAATTCAAATAAATCTTAAGATCTATTTGAAATAATGTAGTTTATCAACATGTTAACATTCTGAAGCAAGTAGCAGGCATGCCTACATAGGCGTCCAAGAGCATCTACCAAACCAATCTGTATTTGACTGTGTGCCAAAGAGGTGAAAATTTGGCTTCTCTAATATTACCTTCTGTCGAAGAGTTGCAACATACAATGATTCACGAACCAAAGGGAAAATTGTATCCACAAAATCACCAAGTGTCCCTCTATTCCAATAAATGTTGCAGAGTTTCAGTTTTATTCTTATATCAACCCACCATCCATTTGACTTTTCAGGATTAGCTTCACCAGAGTCTGCAAGTTTTTCACATTAAAATCTCCATCCAAGAACTTCAATTGTAGAGAAAGAAAACATGTTCGAAATACCAGAATCATTTGGAGGAGACAACAAGGAAATTGCTTCATCTTCTTTTCCCTCTTCAAGCAGAAGGGAAGCCAGAGTTATCCGTGCATCAACGTCATCTTGTAGTATTTCAAGGGCTGAAACAAAATCTTGTTTAGCAACCAGGGAGTATGAATACTTCACAGCAGAACAATCATCAGGAAGTAACAGCAGAGTGTTGTTTCACTGTCACTGGATCTACATGCACTAGCGTAATAATACAAGCCTAAAATATGCTCTTATAACTGATGTCAACCATGAGGTCTCAGCACCAAGCCAGAACAAGATGTGATACAAAGCATTTTGAATTTGACAGACTTCCCTTTTTCTCCCATTAACAGCATAAAACCATGGTTTCAAAATTTCAAGCAATAATTCAATAGTTTTAATTATAGTATTTAGATAGACAAAAAGAAGATAAAAAAATGTGGAATAAAGGAAAGGAGATAAGATAACCTCAAGAAAAAAAAACAGTGAAAGGATAAAATCAAGAATGAAGCATCTTCAATTTCTATGCAAAACCTGAAACAGAAACTCATTGTGACATCCATGAGCAAATCAGTAGAGCGAAGCTACAAAAAATCCTATTCCAAATCAAATATAGGGTGAAAGACACTCTTAAAGATGTAATTATTTCCAACGAATGCACCAATCTCACAAGACAATTACATAAATTAGTGCCACAAAATTTTAGCATGCTTCTTCCAAAACGAATAAAGCTGAAAACCAACAATAAAATGTTTCTCCATAGTAAAGAAGCACACAAAATATCAAATAAAAAACTACAGAAAGTTCATTCCAAAAAAATGTAACTGTCTTTGAATGAGGAAGCTAATGGGAAAGCTCACAAATCAGATAACTTGAAAAATGTAAATCTGTGTATTGATCTATATGTGAAGAATGCATGCTATTAGATCTTCAGTTATGTTATGCATAAAAAGTTTACTCAAAAGTAAAGCAATCCAAGAATACATTTGAGAACTGCCTTGATTCTATGATGCTAAAGCGAAATCCTACTCCCGCAAGAAAAAAGGATGCTCCCAAACTTAAAGATTTTGACAATCAAAAATCGTTTCAGAAGCTTCATCACTAAAAAGAAATGATCCATAGAATATTTCATTTATATTGAAAAACAAAGGGGAAGTGGTTTTCACAAAGTATCATTAACTAAATACCATTCTCTTTAAAAATAAAACCTTGCCTTTGTAAAAAAAAATAATTGCTTGTGAACTTTCTTTCAAGGACATGTAACATTTAGCAAGTTTCAGATATAGAGGACCCTGCAAGAAAGAATTTCAGTAAGAATATAGAATATCCTGATAACATAGTGATGATAACGAAAGGCATACACTGAAATTATATTTCTAAGCTAGATAAATAGTATCGGGCAACCGAAAAGAGCCAAAGAAAATAGAATAAATTGAAAACAGTAAACAATTACATTTGATAATTGATACAGATGGACAATACAATTCCTCAATTATTTCCTTCCAACTAGCTTCAGAAACGTTGGGCATGAGGAAATGTATTAGAAAAACTCAAGCAGTCAATACTAATACTGATTAGATAGCACAATAATCAGATAATCTTTTATATTTTATAGTGTTCATAATAACTTGTTCTCATTTTTGAAACATGAATTCTCTTTTATAATTTAAAAATTATAGATGTGTTGTCCAATATTTTTAAAATTGGTTGCATTCTTGTGTTCATGTCCATTTTTATCATACCCAGCTCTTGTAATTGTGCCTACTGGATAGGTCAATAAGGATCAAACTCTAGACCACTCAGTCATAGAAGTTCCAATACCATATCATGGAACAAACAACTCCCCTAAAGCTTGAGTTATTATGTAAAGACACAAGAATGGTTATTTCTAACAGAAATATGAACAATAAATTTAAAGATTCCAATATATACATCCCCATAAGATTACAAGACAAAAATAGTCACCTACTAAAGCAAATTACTGGTAAAAAATTAAAATGATAATTGGCATGCATGGGCAGGAGTTTACCATACATTTTCGTTTCCAATATTTCCTTCCAACATCAAATAATAATTCAATGCAGGGTTATAATGTTCAAGACCCATCAATGAATCAGCAACCTCAATAACCAAGTCAACATGCTTGCTTGCATTCTCTGGTTTCAAATCATTGAAGAGAACCTAGTAATCAACTGAAATGTTAAGTAATACATCAAAATGAAAGCAAAGTCAAAAGAAAGATTCATACACTGTCATTACATGTATTATACATTTGCTTGCACTCCAACATTGTACGAAATTAAGCTAATGAGAAACATGGAAAATGTAACTTAAAAATAATGATATATTGTGTTTCAGAAATGCGGTGGGAGAAGAAAGAGAGTAGTACTTGTACACAATTTTAAAGACTGCGAAATTGATCTTTCTTTCCTTAAGAAAAGAAGCCCTTTTATAAGGAAAAAAGATTATATAGAAGATGACCATAAATTTAAGTTTTCTTATTCAGAATTAAAGGAGAGAGGACAAAAATCTACACAAAATAGGAAATCAGCAAAAAAGAGTTACGTGCAAATCTCATTGAAAACCCAAGCTTCACATGGGATATATTACATGGAGGGAAATATTATGGTGGATAGGTAACGATGTGTGTTACACATAAATTGGCTAGGACACAAGAAAGAAAGAGCATACAGAATGAAAGAGATAAAATTAAAGATAACTAAGAAAGTCTAAACTAAATACTCATCCAAAGACACCAAAGAATATCAATTAACCTAACCTAATATATGAGGTTTAAGCAAGATTAAAAGGGGCCATGACCATGATTAAGAAAAACACAGTTAATTCAATTATAAGTAAGCATGAGTCACACCTGAGCCATATCCATTTTTCCAAGATGAGCATGGCAAATTCCAGCCTTAATTTTCAAATTCAATGGTAACTCTTCCCATGCATTTGCAGCTTGGGCATGTTTTATATACTGCAGACCTCTGTCATGCGCCTTAGTTTCCATCAATATGGTACACAGCAGATCAACTACACTCGAATTTGCTCCATCAGGTTGACTCTTAAGATAGTCTTCAAGAATACAAACAGCATGCTCAACTTGACCACATTTTTTGTACAACTGATAGAAAGCAATATAAATTCAGTTCGACATTGAAAGTCAACCAATTAACGTTTAATTGAATAAAAATATTATCAGCTCCTCAACCCTTATACTTTTTGCATGTATATTAAGATAATTTAAAGTTTACCCCTCTCAAACATTATATTTTATACACATCTGCTTACCATTTCAAAGATGTTAGTCAGAGTATATAGATACAGTCCACGCGACATACAAGCAGATGCGATAAATGCATTATAAAGCATCACAAGGCAAACCGTGATTTCCATAGGAAATAATTGTTAACAAAAACAACTAATGTCAAAGGATTATTGACAAAATTGAATGCATGTCCATGCTATCTCAAAGCAAAGACAAACCTTAGCTGCAGTTTTCAGTGGATCAACATTCTCATGACAGAGTTGATGTACTTGCTCATATGTAACAGCAGCTTTTTGATAGTCTCCAAGTTCAACATAAAGCCTTGCAAGAAGACCTCTAAGAGTAACATCTTTGGGATCTGCTGTAATTGCTTTTAAAAGACAATGCCGTGCCTGATCAATATAACCTTGTTCTCTGCATTTGGAAAAGGTTCAGAACTCAATCATCATACTATTTCTTTCAGCATTGTTTAAAAGTAATGCATGCATAAACTAAGTTATATTATAAACAGTAACAAACTACGATGATATATGAAAAGAAAATAGCAGGGTGGTAGGGTGGTATTTTATGAGAGAGTATGAGCCAGTTGTGCACCATATTGTCCATCAACAAATTGAATACATGGGTCATATATTTTAAGGACATCACTAGATGAAATTTTAACCATCATCACAATTATTCCAGAAGAATAACTTCAAAAAAATAACAGAGACAACAAAACTAAGAAGCCATCTCACATGGACCAGGTAAAAATCCTTTTCCAAAGAGATGCATCTTTAGGATTTAAATGAGCAGCAATTAGGTAAAAACTCATTGCTCTTTTATAATCCTGGAGTGAACTACAGACAAGTCCAAGAGTGTGATAAGAATCAGCCAAATTCGGTGCCAACTTAATAACTTCAAGCAGCACAGCTTTAGCCTGCAAAAAAACAACATAGAAAAGGAATGCATAAATATTCTGAAAAAGCCTAAAGCAATGATAAAATCTATAATATAAATCAAGCCTCGACAGATGCAAAAAGCATTAAGAATAAAAAAACTAAACACCCTGATCTTATGCCATCTATCATACTTGAGACAAATAGAAATGGAAAGTGTTAGATCATTTCAATAAACATGAATATAACTTCCAGCTAATGAGTTTCTCCTGGAGGCAACCATATCTATCTGAAAAGCAAGACATACAGTATTAACCCGATCACATATCTCTTTGGTGAATACATTAATTTGATCAACTTGGATTTGCTTAAATCTTACAAAAAGAAAAAAAGAAAACTTCAAGCAAAACAAAGGTTGATTAGGAAAAATGGATCCAAAAAAGGTATGCCAACAAACAAAGACGCGCATAATACCCCAGGTTGCATCAGATGATTATATGCTGAAGGCAAAAAGAGCCTAGACAGAGAGAAATAGTATCATTTATCCTATCTCCTTAGGTACTTAATACAGAAAACCTGTTATATACCAGAAACCAAAACACAGATGCAATAACAAACACCAAAAAAGATGAAATGGGGAACTTCTTGGAATTAAAGGATGAAAACAGAAAATAATGCAATAAGAGGACAGGCCCTCTTATGCCCCAGAGCTAAGCTCCTTTACTGAGAGCAAACGCTTCTATATACCAGAAAAATCCAACCAAATCACCATGTCCCCCAAAACTAGGCTCATTATCCCTTCTATATCTCTCTCTCCGAAACTAACTCTGCCACCTCACCTCAAGCCCCTCCTTTTCCTAATTCCTTTATTTTTTCTGACATAAGCAATCCATTCTTTGGGCTGACTTTGTGCTTCTTGGACCAAGTGCTCCTGTGGCCCATTATTTGTTTCTCCGTTCCCATCAAAACCATCCTAAAACAATAAACTAACAAAGTACAGGGACTTACTTATCTACCTCAATATACTGGATAACTGTGACACTAACTAATACAAAACTCCAGTGACAGAAGCTAAGGACTGTCATGTGACAGAATAATATACCTTGTCATAATGGCCACATGCATAGTGAAGTGTGGCATCACCCAGCATCCGTGTTAGCTTAGGGTCCGTTCTATTTCTTGATCCTTTCCGCCTGCCTCTCTTTTTAGGCTGCATCAGGCAGATAGAGAATACTTAAAAGAGTCATGTCACATTAAAATTTAAAACAGAAGGTAGTCACATAACTTGCAACTGAGTGCTTACATTTTTACATTCTCATCTACATCTGTTCTAGGTTATGGATATTGTATGGATAAGAAATAAATAACCATAAGCATATGAAGAAAACTGTATACACAATTAAACTAGTGATAAGCTATCATGTAGAACAGAAAATTCATGGAAAAAAGAGGGGTAAATTGTCAGAATAAACTAAGCTAACCTGCATAAAAAATGGAAACAGCTTAGAAACAGCAATGAGCAAAAAATGCAACAGGCATTTACCACAGATCTTAAATGTTCTTCCAAAACCATAACACCAAATGTATTCCTCTAATATCCACTCCATTGCTGGAGATCAAAGCTTGTAATCAACCTTTTAATATAAAAGAATTAAAGGAAAGTTATCAATTTCTTTCTGGTGTAGCCTTTGCTTATGAACTGGCAAACTGCTAAAAATGCATAAGGAGACTAACAAAAAATAAAGGAAGGCAATCAACTTCTTTCATGGTAGCCCTTGCTTACGTAGAAAAAATAAATAAAAGAAAAAGAGATAAAATATTCTTCGCAATCTGACACAATGATGAACTACCAATTTATCTTTCAAAGCCTACTTGCCAATAGAGACAACCAGACAAACTGCAAACATAATATATTATGTAGACTAAACTGGCATATGCACTGCATAGCATACCTTTCTTGATCTCTTGCGCACGCCATGATAATTCATTGCTTCCATTATCTCAGCTATCTTTGACCCGGAAATACCACATTCCCTAGCCAACTTAGAAGGTGGCTCTTCACTGCATTTAGTGACACAAAATAGCACAGATCAAACAAGCATCCAAAAAGTAAGTAAGCGCAGAGAGTTATTTATCCTCGTGAAATACATTTAGAATTTGTTCAACCCTTTTAGCACCTGAACACAATCAAGAATCTTCAGTAGCTCATCTCATTGAACAAGGGATTCAAGGATTTTCTGTTTTTTATTTTAATTTTTAACCTCCAATCCTTTTGCTCTAATTTCTTGTATCTACAATATTTTCCTTTGCCATCAACAAAAATAAGTTTCACAACTAACATATTTCAATTTCTATTCAACATGTACGTAATTGTGGCACTCTCGGTTGCACATGCACAGCTCTGAATCAATATATTAACAATACAAAGTTGCACCCACTCCTAGAGAACAGACTAAAGTATAAACAGCACAATTCACAGCAACGACAACAAAAAGCAGAAACTACAAATTCAAAAGTCCGATCACAAATGCAGTTAATACAACAAATAAAGCAATCATTTGGAAATAAATAACAAGTCTATTAAGAAATAATTTAAGCTTAACTCATCTTCATACAACAATATAACTTCACCTTATCTCTCTAGGATATATGTCGATGACTTGGATGGATACCATACATATTAGTCTCTCATACCATCATATTAAGAAGACAATGGCTCGATAATTAACTGAGTAACTGAGGTCTCCCCTATTTATATAAGTGAGGTTTGCTCCTTTTATATATTATAATAATTTGAGCTTATCTTTATAATAGACTCTTGAAGACTCTTATATCATATTAAGGCTCAAATTTCACTACCTAATGGTATCAGAACCTAACAGCGTCGGAATTAATTAGGGCTGAAGAAACCAACGAACCTGTGGCATTGTTCAGTTGCTTTTCGCTTTTTATCAGCGAGAGCTTCCTGTTCAAGACGCTCGAATCGTTCGTAGGGTAGAAGGCCTGAATCGTCATTGTTGTCGACAAAGTCCAAAGGATCCATCCCGTTTTCAAACCTGAAAGTATACTCATCCTCTTCTTCCATGTCATTGTCATCTTCCTCCTGCGCTGCGGCGTGCTCTTCCTCTTCTTCTTCCTCCCCCGTGCCCTCCACGGCGTTGTTTACCTCATCAAAGTCGCTTCCCTCTTTTGCCATCGGATTCAGACGCTGCTTTCAGGCTCTTCCACTCTTACTTTCTTAGTTCGATTATCTGTTCTCAAAAATTCGAAATCACGTTTTAGCCCTATTTATAGCTTCTGATTTTACGGTATCTTTTAGGATGGACCATTTAACATGTGCCCTGCGCGTGACCCATTATCTTTTTACTTGACAAATGTAATTTATACCCCCATCATAATTTATTTATCACTTTACTGTCATTTATTATTACTAATTAACATTTAAACTTTTACAATGCAAAAGAGTAACATATTTTAAAAAAATTATCATACAATACTTCTAATTTATAACTTATGCTATAATTGAAATTTACAATAAATAAATAATTTTAAAAATTTAGCTTTAAAAATTGAAAGAAAAATTATTGATAGGAATATAAACAATATAAGAGCTGTTTAATTTGTTTACTAGACATTAAATCAAATTAAATTTGAAACAATACTTGAATAAGTAAAGATTTTATCTAATATATTTTTATAATTTTTTTCTTTATTTCTTTATAAATAATATATAATTAATTTTTTAAAATATTTTTAAAATGTAAAATAATTGTTAAAGACAAAAATAGGGTTTTAGAATAACGATTAAAGATAAATTATTTATAAAATAATTAGCTTTTTAAAATAATAATTAAGGGTAAAACTGGAATAATAAAATGTGAACACAAAATATGGTATTTCTTTATATATTGTTATAGATTAATTATGCAAGTGTAAAATTTTCCTTTAAATTTTGTCCTTTTTTACAAGGTGTTTTAAAATTCAGCACAACTAAAGAGTAGTCCAGCTCAGTTCGATTCGGTTCGGTTTTATTTGGTTTTGTTTGGTTTGGTTTGGTTCAGTTCGGTTCGATTTGGTTCAGTTCGATCTGGTCCGGTTCAATTTAGTTCAGTTTGGTTCGGTCCTATCCAGTTCGGTTCAGTTTAATAAAAAATTTAAAATAGTTGTTAAATATAAAATTAGAAAAATAAAATATGTACATATGAGAAGTTTTTAAAACAATGGTTAAAGACAAAAGAGATTTTTAGACTAACGGTTAAAAGTAAACTATTTATAAAATAATTAATTTTTAAAATAATAATTTATGGTAAAATTAAAAAATAAAAAGAGTATCCTCTTTATTTATTGTTCGCATTTTTGGATGTGACATTTTTTACGCACATTACAAAGAGAATTTCCATTTGGTATATATTAATTAATTATGAAACTATAAAATTTCACCTTATTTTTTTCAAGGTGTTTTAAAATTCAACACACCTGAAATTCAGTTGGGTTGGGTTCGGTTAAGTTGGATTGGATTGGATTGGGTTGGGTTGGGTTTGGTTTGGTTCGGTTTGGTTTGGTTTAATTTGGTTTAGTTCGGTTTAGTTCAGTTTGGTCCGTTTCGGTTCAGATCAGTAAAGAATATATAATAAATTTTTAAAATAGTTGTTAAATATAAAATTAGAAAAATAAAATATGTACATAAGAGAAGATTTTAAAACAATGGTTAAAGACAACAGAGGTTTTTAAACTAACGGTTAAAAGTAAATTATTTATAAAATAATTAATTAAAAAAATAATTTAGGATAAAACTGAAAAATAAAAAGAACATCCTCTTTATTTATTGTTTTCATTTTTTAATTTTCATAAAATTTTGAGTTAAAATTTATAAAAAATATATAATTAATTTTTAAAAATATTTGTTAAATGTGAAATTAAAAAATAAATAAATATGTACACAAATGAATATGTTTTTTAAATAATTGTTAAAGACAAAAGAGGTTTTTAGAATAATGATTAAAGGTAAATTATTTATAAAATAATAATTAAGGGTGAAACTGGAATAATGAATTGTGGACACAAAATAGGGTATCCTATTTATATATTACTAGCGTAACACAGGCGCTATCGCGCCTGTGTGTATATTTTTTAAATATACGTAATATTTTATTAGCAGTGATAATATTATAATGTTATTAAATAAATATATATATTAAAATTATATTTATTAAAAATAAAGTGAAATATATCAGAACAACAAAGGCATCTGATTTTATAAAAAGTTTATAAAAGTAACGGTCAATTTTTAAAAATTTAATAAATTATTA
>Ga0214543_1008467_pt1 | contig 16796 bp, 8 predicted proteins | sample CNSS2metaG_FD_160094 | JGI IMG/M metagenome (GOLD analysis project Ga0214543, IMG submission 160094) | Root nodule microbial communities from cowpea collected in UCLA plant growth center, Los Angeles, California, USA - CNSS2 | ecosystem: Host-associated > Plants > Roots > Nodule | place: USA... | reverse complement strand
TTTGTGTGTGTGATATATATATATATATATATATATATATATATATATATATATATATATATATATATATATATATATATATATATATATATATATATATATATATATATTGATGTGTTTTGTTGTTTTATTTTTCCCTACTACCTCTAGTAGAATAAAAGCATTACCTTTCAAATTGTTGGATAACATTGCATCACTAAGCAACTATAATTGGGGTGGTGTCGTTTACACTTTCCTTATTGATGCCATAAGTCTGTCATATAGGGTTTATGTGCAACAACAAAATAAGCATGCCATTAGCATAGTTGGAGGAGTTTTGATTTTGCAGCTTTGGGCTGTGGAACATCTTTCCTTATGTCCTGTTGAATGGGTTTGTTGTTTCTCCAGAATTTTGGAACGGTCAACATTGACCATAAGGACAGGGAACATTGAGTTTGCATTTCAAAATAATTAGGTTTTTAATGTCCATCTTCAATTATAGTGGTTTACAATGTTGTTAAATATTTTGTCATTAGCTTTAATCATACTTGAGTAATGTATTCATTTGTAGATTGTTTGGGAATGGTCTATAACCAAAGAACACAAAAGAAATGTTATTTTGAGGATTGCGTTGAATCTCCGTGAAGGAGGAGTGATGGATGAAGAAGTTGATGACGTTCAATCCAACCCAAAATCTCCCATTTCTGCAAAACAAAAATTGAAAATTAATAACAGACGCATTGATGACTTGGAGGCAAAACTTAAAAAATTGCGTGAAGATTTGAATAAATGCGAAAAACCTCAACCTTCCCCTTGTAAAGTTAGTCTAGATGAAGTCGAAGACAACCATTGTGAACCGAATCCTGAGAAAATGCGTGACTTAGCAATTGTTCCATGCAATGAACCAGAAAAGGTTTCACTGGATGTGGATAGGAAGTTGGCACGAAGTCACTGTTGCATAATAAGTGGGAGATGAATTGATATCCTTGGTTGCATCTTCGTGCATTGAATGACCTAGCTGGGTGGATGGGACATCAATACTTATTACAATGCAACAGTACGCGTTTGGGTGATATGAAAACGTGATCAAGAAGTAAGCATTAAGGTAAATTGGTAATTTTGTCCATAGTAATTTAAATTGATATAAGTAGGGTTGCACTTCATTAAATTTTTAAGTGAAGAAAACATATCTGACTTGAGAAACCTTTCACCATAAAAGAGGTAAGAATTTCTTACTTCAATTCTCGCAATGGCGTTGTTCGTATAATTTTCCAAACAAAAATCATTTTTTTATTGTCTTCTTTTACATAAATTTCCATTAACATAATGACTTTTTTTTCATTCAAATGCAGGTGCGCAAATGGAACCGTGGGAGGGATTGGATATTGATGACTCAAACATGGAAACAATTTTCAAAAAGTGCAACTCAAATATCAATCTTATTCCTGGTCCAGCTGGTAATGTGCAAGCAGTTTTATTAAACAGGGAATCAGATGAAGCCAAAAACACACAAGAATTTGTGAAGGAAATAGCTGATGCAACATACGAACGTGACTTCAACTCCAACCCATGGAAATGAGCGAAAATGTTTATCAAGTGTCATGGTATAAACATCATACAGTTTTGTTTTACATTATAATTTAGAAGAAATTATTTATTAAAATCCAATGCAGGTTTGGTCGGTGATGGTGACATGAAATTCCCAAGCAAACTAGATGCCAAACTACATACCCAAAAGTCGTTGGATGAGGATATGTTAGCTTTTATGGCATGCATTGTTAAGGACTGCAAGCACAACGGATTGGGTGATATGAAAATCACCATCAAGGTAAGTGGTAATGTGTTTGTACTCAAAACGCAAAAGTATATCAAATGAAAATATACAAGTACTTTAATTTTTATGTAGGATCAATCTGGAACCGCCAAGGCCAGTGTCCATAAGAAAGTTGTACAAGATGAAAATTTTGGTCCAAACATTGGTATTGGCTCAGTGATGCTGTTACAAGATGTACTTTCCTAATTCTTATTGCTAACATTCCTCTATTATTATTTAACAAAGTACCATACATTTGGAAAAAAAAAGCAAAAGACCAAATAAATTAAGAAATCGGGACAAATTGACCAAGTATTCATATTTAATCTACTTGTTGCGTAAGGCCTAGAAGCAACCGATAGAATACTCAAGTACCTTTATTTCATCATCAAGTTGTTTCACAATTTTCTTTCGGTCCTGCCATCAAATAAATTTGAATTAATATAGAGAGAAAATGAAATTAAGCAATATTCTAACTCCTCTGCTGTTTTGTCATGTGTGTAATAAGAACTACTGAATGGGAAAGCATCAGAGCTGATATGCCATGGCTTTTGGATGCCATAGGTTGTGTGGCATTGGACCTATTCGTATCCTTTATACGCATTTTTTTCATGCAAATATTTGTTGTTGTGAATAAGAAATTGCTTCTTCTTTTTTCCAATCGAAACCGTAAACCCCAAAATGCTTTTGAAACGAAAAAGCTAACCTCCAACTTCAATGCTTTCCACTTCCAACGAACGACGAAGGGTTTTTCGTCAACCACCGTGGGGTTGGTTCTGCTGTGATTTGGTGAAGCACTGTGGGAGGAAGGATTGCGTGCGATCAACGACTTTCGTGGAGGTGGGACGAAGGATTTTGAATCTGCAACGATGAAGTGGTTTTGGTAAAGTACTGTCGGAGGGTTTTGAATCAGCCGTGAGAAAGGGATTTCGTGTTCTCCATCGATGAAGGGTTTTCCGCCAACCACCGTGGGGTTGGTTCTATTGCAATTTCGTGAACCACTGTGGGGGACGAAAGGCTTTCGTGCAGGTGGGATTAGAGAATTTTGATCTGCATCGAGAATGTGATTTTGGTAAAGCAACAAGGTTTTGAATCAGGCACGGGAGCTTCTTCTGATTTCGTGAACCACCGTCATGTGCACCACACCATTTCAAATGCTTTCTTTCACATTTGTCTCTCACACGTGCAATATTTTTTTACTCAAAAAATTTAATTAATAAAAGTTTGTCAAATTTTCTTTATCAAACAATCATTTTCCTAAGAATAAATTGTAAATATTATTTTCTTAACATTGGATCCCATTCTAATAATTTGAAAATTCAGAGTAAAAAATATTGTAACTATATGGTTGATTCCTTTAACCTCTATCATCATAATTAGTGATATTTAATTTTTTTTAAATTACTATATTATAAAAAGTAATGATATTGAAATTTGAAATTATATATTTGAAAATAAAAACTTATGTTATTTTTCATTATAATTAAAATTGTATTGTATTTTATATTTTTAGAATTTCACGAGACAAACATATTTTCTTTAACATTTTCAAACCTTGACTTAGTATGGCAATGCAGAATCGGTTTGAGTCATTCATCTAGCCTGCATAAATTTAAATCTTTTAAAAAATTTATATTTTGTATAATTAAATGGAAAGATAAATATTTCTATGATTAGAGGTGTCAGAGTTAGGGATAACAATACGAATTGGCCCAATCCGTTTAGGTCCATCTCGCATTTGGCCTGCAAAATGTGGATCGGACTGACCCGCTCTCTATTGAAAGTGCGGGCTGAAAACTCTGGCTCGCCCTCCATAAATGCGGGCCCGTGGGTTGGTCCAATATTTTTTTTATAAATTCTTATGACAAAGTTTTCAATGTTCAACAAATTGGAAAATTTTAACAAGTTCACAAAATTAAGCAAAAACTTTGGAGAGTTGGATGATAAATTGATAATTCAACATTTTCATCATATTGATATTTGTAATTTGACATCACCATGTATTCTTCAAATTTTAGCACATTCAAAAATACATAATACTTATATTTTTCACTCATACAAGTATTTGGAATGTTCATTGAAACGTTCATGTAAAAGTCCAAAACGAAAGTAACCAATATATATGAGTGCAAGTTTTCTTTTCTTATGCGGGTCGTGGACCAGCCCAAACAAGTTGCGAGTTATGTAGGTCGGACTTTTACGGGCCAACAAACTCAATATCTTAGTCTGTCCCACGTTTTTTTGACGGGCTGGCCCGCTCGGCCAAGCCTACATTACCACCTCTAGTCAGAGTAAGCTCATCCAACTCACACAAGTTGAACCCAAAAAAGGTTAGCTCAACTTGACTAACTTTAGTGAGCCAAAAATTTTATAACTTAACTCGACCCACCACGAGTTGGTAGATTAGTGAGTTAACTCATTTACCAATGTTTTATTTTTTGTAATTTATTTTATATATTTATTGCATTACAGTAAAAGTTGTTTTACTTGATTTATTTGTTTATAATAGGAAAATCAATTAAACTAATTCTTAAAATATTATTATAAAGATAGTGGTTAAAAATTAAAATATCAACCAGTGTCAGATTTTGACCAATATTTTTTGGGAGGCAAAATAATATACTCTACTCAAAATTTATATATTTAGGGTTACAATTAATTTAAAATTTTATATAAATGATATTAGTCATCATCCTTAAAATTTTAATTTTAAACTATTTTTAACCCTAAAAAAATATTCAATAAAAATGTAAATTTTAATAAAAAATATTATAACATTTATTTATAAATTAAATTTGATCTCAATTTGGAAATGAACAAAATTACTCTATTTAAAAAAATGGGACTAAATTGAACAAAAAAATAAATATAGAAATCAAATTGAATATAAAGCATTAACAACAAGTGGCACGCAACTGAATTGACACTTGGACATTTTTTTCAAAAAATTAAAAATAAAATAAAAATGTGAAGTGTGGCAGTTACCATCTATTACCATTAACCATTTAAACATAGTTAGAAAAAAGGACCAAATTGAATAAAATTAACGAAAATTATAACCTGTTTGAACAAAAAAAAAATATTAGGATTAAAATGACAAAATTAAACAAAAATTAATACCAAATATGTAATTTAACCTTCCAAAAACTATGATTATTAGGAATCACTTAAAACTTTCTTCTATAAGGCCCCAAAGTTTATTATTAGGGGTGACAATGTGGGTCAGGCCAACCCATTTAATCCCACCCCGCACTTGGCCCACCCCCGCATAAGGCTTGCTTTAAAAAAAAATAATTATGATAAAGCTCTTAATATTCAACAAATTGATAAACTTTAATAAGTTCACAAAATTAAACATAGACTTTAAGAAATTGAATGATAAATTAATAATTCAACATTAAATATATATTCATATTCGTATTTTGACATATACAACGTATTCTTCAAATTTTAGCACATAAAAAAATACATAAATTTGTCTCTTTCACTCATATAAGAATTTGGAACAACGTTCATGCAGAAGTCCAACAGGAAAGATCAACTATACACAAGTGCAAGTTTTTTTATTTGCTTTTGTGGGTAGCAGGCCAACCCACACTGATTGCAGGTTATTCCGATCAGACTTTTGCAGGCCACAGGCTCAATATCTCAGTCTCTTCCATGACTTTATTAATCATAAAATGTATTATAATATCATTATTCATCAAAATTAGATTTTAAAACTTAAATACACATTAACATTGATAAAAAAATACCAATCCAAATAACTATTTTCTCTATAAAGCTGTCTTTGATTTAATATGTTGTAATGGTGTATTGCAATTTTAAATAATATTGAAATTTAATTTAAATATAAACATAAAAAGATGGCATAAAAGAATAGAATTAGATATTAAATTAAGCAGGAATCTAGACTGAGAATGCAAAAATATGTTTGCTACAATTTAAGAGTGAGATTTTTAAGATATATTTTCTTTTCATAGGGCAATATTTTATAGTAACTCATATTTGGTAATAAAAAACTATCACACTCACAGAACAAAATCTCAGTTGAAATTTGAACAAATAAATGTAAATCAATTTAATTTTTAAGCTTAAGTAAAACATCAAAGCTGAATTTTTCCCCTTCTACAAAAGTACTTTCAAGATCTTCAAAGCTTTGCTCAACCCTCAGGTCCGTGCTAACTGTTAAACGCTCCTGCAATTATTTTTTTCCAGAAAAGTTGGTATTAACAGGTATATAAAAAGGTCTGAAGTTCCTATCTAACAAACAGATATTAGAAAGAGAACAAGGAATGCAATTTACAAATTGTATATTTTAAAATCATGGTGGTGTAGATTTGACATATGTAGCTTTCATAAACCAAAAACTGTTTTGAAGTTATACACGTATGCCATCAACTCCTCCTTAATTAAAGCACAAAGGGATCAAACCATTAAGAATATGTTTTGGAAAATTTCAAAGTAAGACCTTCTAAAAACATAAACAAGAAAAAGAATTAAATAAGTTTCTTCAGAATTTAAACTCATTTCAAACCAAACAATTTTTTAAAAAAAATTACACGAAAGAACTTTTACAAATTATTTATGTGTCTAAGGATTTCACAGATGAATCTTCCCACCAGCCATCATTCTAAATTATACTTAAACATCCTTGAAAGACAAAACTAAGAAAAGCTAGATTTCGCATATGACAAAAATACCTTCTCTACATATTCAGCTACAGTTGAGTTGATTATCTTCTTGATGACTTCCTTGAAAACTTTGGAAGGTCCAAGCACCTCTAATAAAATGTTTTTTGGTATCTGTTGAACAGAAAACATAATACAATCATACATTGAATTGAAATCCTTTATATCAAAGACTTCAGCATTTCAATTTGCATATATGTAGTTGAACTAAATCTGCATACATGATGATGTTTGATCCTTTATACAATGCTAGCGGATAATTAATAATCACAGGAACAAACTTTTCACACCCTTTGTGTAATCACAATGAGAGAATAAAATAATAACATCCATTAAGAATATAAAGGGAATACACTAATAACAAATAATCTCACAAATATAGTGGTTAAGATTTCGAAAAAGATAGATAACAGAAACTTACATCTGGTGTTTTCCCTGGTAGTCCTCAAGTTGATAATGCAGCAGTTGGCCATCAAACAAGCACAGGAAAATGTCAGTTTATTGAAATAGAAGTTACAAACGTGATGTCTAACATGAATTTTACAAAAAAAAAATTACAAAGAAAAAGTCAAAGACAAGAAAACCTAAAGAAAATAAAAGATTTTGATATTTGGAGAACTCAATTGAAATCCACGGGAATCTCCGTCAGTTCATCATATGTATCATTATAGGTTTTTATTTGTCTGTTACTATTACTCGTTGCTGAATAGTTGTACTGCAGTTTTTGTTCTGTCATTAATCAATTTTTCATTGTGCTAAAAAGGATTCATGAACGTAATATCAGGGAGTAGTATTGTGGTTTGGTAATGAGCTCTACCAAGAGAAAACAAGTTTACTGGTTTGAATCCTCACTGACCAAATCATGATCGTGATTAAAATCAAGATCAGTTATCTCATTACTAGAAACTCAAACTCAGAAAGAGATTGAATCTTACACCCGATATATAAAATTACTATAATTATCATTTACAAGATTTACATCAAATTGTATTTGGCTTTTTACCTTCTTTTGTTTTTTTTTTTTCCTTCTTTTTAATAAAGGATCTAATCCTCTTAACTAACAAAATTATGCGTAAAAGTGAACACTTATAAGTATGTAAAAATTACATGATAACAATATGATTAGCATATACACAAATAAAACTACATATACTCTCATATCTGAGTACACAGAAATACTCCACCTCCTTTTACTCTTCGAAATCCTGGGATTGGTTGAGCAGCAGCAACCATTCTCTTAAAGACATCATCAAATATCCTTTGAGTTTTGTTTCCAGATACCTCTACGCTTATCTGGACAGAAAAGTTAAAAGAGGGTTCAAGTTTTATAAGCAGATCATGACTGTTCCAAAATTTTATGAAAAGAAAACAATAGAAAAATTATATATGCTTGATCTTTGTCAAAACACTTAGCTTCAAATGAAAACATATTTATGTTTCAGAAAATTCAAGATATTGTCCACATTTATTGTGATGTATGTACCATTTATTGATTTGATCCATAATCCCACCCCATCATCATTTTCTGAGCTAACATTGTGCATCTCCTCCATGTTACACCTTTGCCTCTCCTTTTTTTCTATTCTCTATGGATCTTCAGTTTTTTTATTATTTCAATAAATATTTTGTGATACCTTAAGTTCTCTGGTATCATCCGTCTCGGCAACAGAGACAGAGAAGTCTTCAAACTGATTGGAAGAAATTTCGGCATCTACAAAAAGGAAATCAAATTCCATGAGAAATTATTTATTTATAAACCATGATTTACGATTCAAATAATCATGCAGCCTGAAAAGAAAAAAAACAGCACCTGATAATACACCAGCAGCAGGGAGGCATTTAATGTCTTGCCTGTGAAAAGCAGATGACGTTTCAAAATCAATTTGAGTCATTTAAATAAATTCAGTCAAAAATCATATGGACAACAACAGTTAGAAAATTAGCTGCATTGAGGCAATAGAGGAATGACTGGACAATAATACAATAAAAACAACTATCGAAGCCTTATCCCACAAGGTAAGATCAGCCACAAGGATTGCATGATACCATTGAACATGGTTAAAGACCAAATTTTCAGGGATATTATTCACAATGAGACCCTTTTCAAGTATTCACCAAGACTGGACCATAATCGTTGAACAAATTCTACACCAAACTCTATCAAGTAAACAGAGCAACAGATACTATAATTAAGGAAAAATGTCATAACGCCCCCAAGCTTTGCAGTGTAATCATCATTTGAGGAATTTAAATGTCTGTTGTATAATAAAGTATAGACTCAAATAACCTATGCAATTTGAAATATAATTCAGAAAGCAGAAGTGCCTTTTTAAAATACTTCTTGCACCAACTTCAAGTTTCCATGAAAGACCAAAATATCCATAATTCAGGATAGGCACAATATACCGGTCTACTCTCTGCTTGCACCTGGTCACCTGAAAACAAAAATTTATGTTACCAAAGAACAAGCAACAAACTACCATTACTGACTTGGCTTCTTTCATCAGAGAAAAACAAGACGAGGGGAAAAAATTTAAACAAATAAAATGAAAATGAGAAATGGCTTAACCTGTGGAGTGAGATTTAAGATGAAAGTTTGAGATGCTGCATGCATTCTTTCTTTCAATTGTAACCACAGTACTCTGATCAGAATCCAATTTTTCTTTGTCCAGGAGGGAAGCCTCTTTTGATTTCTACCTATGACAACCTCCCCCAAAAGATAGGGTGTGCCGGAAAGAATAATAAATATGCCCCACAGTTCTTGGAACCTGTAAGATATTGTTTCCTCTCTAAGGATAAAAAATGCACCCTGTAAGAATAAAATGTCAAGTAATCACACTGATACTGCTCCTACAATAATCATCCATTAAAAAATCTGACAACTCAATATTCACGTAATGATCCCTTTTGAAACATTGGGAAACTTGAAACCTGATGGAATCATTATCTTCCACTTGAAATATCAAAATAAACGAAACGGATAAAAAATGTTCATAGTCCCCATACATTTTGTCAAACAAAGTCATGGTTTTTGTACTTTCAAATGATGAATAAGATTCAAACTTCAAAAAAAAAAGGTGAATTTAGTCTTTTCTTCAATTTTGTGACAGTCAACATTCACCACTAAATCTTAAGTAAGCATGAAAAATGACTAAAGTCTCTTATTTTCACTGGAGGACTAATTAATCAATTCAAAAGTACAAGAACCAAATCCATGTTTAACAAAGCAAGCAAACATAAGATTACATAAGGAAGCATTAACTATTGCTAGATTACCTTTTGAACACATTTCTTCTTGTTGGGTAAAATTTTCTCATTATTCTCACTAATAAAGAGTGAACCCAAAAGAAGATTTAGTGAAGCCCATAAAATGTTTAACCAGACAATAACAATTGTTGAAACAATGTGTTGTCTCTCTTCCTTAAAACATAATTTAAATCCCAATACAGAGTATGCAAAGATAAAATCCACGAACTGAACCCATGATAGTATCTTGTTTGTTCTTTGAAACCAAATTGAAATTTCACACCGACGTGTTGTAACAGTGAAACTCATTAACATAGTTTCGGTTTCATTGAATGTGAAAGAGAGAAGTTATCACCTGCGAAGGGCTCTACGGCGAGACTCTGCTGATGCAGCTGTGGCACTGCCTTATCTCTGTTTCGCTTTGGGAAGTTCCAATTTTAAACAACTTTCTTTATGACTTAACTGCAAAAAGAAAGAAAACGTTGAATAATTTATTTTTTAGAACAGGGTGTGTTTTTATTTATTTTTTTTTGGAAATTAATATCTGTTTAATTCTTATTAATACACTTTAAATATTTCTTTTAAAATATTCATATTACGTTATATAATTAATTTTAATTTATATTATATAATATATAAATATATGCAGCGTAAGCAGATAATTTTAATTTATATTATCCAATACCAGCATAAATACATGCGTATAAAACTTTATATGATAATCAAAAATAAAAAAGTATAATTAAATAATTAAACATATAATAACTATTAAAACAAAAATATCAGTAAAATTTATATGGAAATAATAAAATAATTTAAGTGATTAAAATGTGTATAGAAACGGTTAAAAAGTTGTTATTACTAATAGTTAGATGAATTTTTTATAAATAATAAAATAGATAAAATTGGTTGTATTTATAGGAGTAGTGTGTAAACAAATATTGGTGACAACAATTTTGATTTAGTTATAAACTGGCCAAATAAATGTGTCCGCATTTGTGCTCACTGTCCACACTTTTTTCACTAAATATAATGTATTGTAAACTTATCTTATTGTATTTAAAAAGTATTGATATTAATACTACTTAAAAAAAAAACTGAGTGAATATTTAATAATTAATAAAAATGTCATTCAGAACTGTTACTCCACATTAATACCTTATTTAATCATTAGTTATTTTAAATGTCCACACTTTTTTCACTAAATCTAATTTATTGTAATCTTATTGTAATTAAAAAGTATTGATATTGATTCTACTTTTAAAAAATAAAAACAGAGTAAATATTTAATAATTAAACATATTGATAAAAATATCATTCAGCACTGTTACCCCACATTAATACCTTGTTTAAGCATTAGTTATTATATATATATATATATATATATATATATATATATATATATATATTAAAATATTTAATTATTAAGTATTAACAACTTTCACATTGTGAGACTAATCACTGTTTTGTACAGTAAGTTTGTTATAATTTTCTAATTCTAAACACTGGTGAAATAAAAAAGATATTGCCCTTAATTTATAAAAAAATAAATCATTTGAAAGTTTATTAACATGTTTGAAGGAGAAAATGTTTCAATTCGTTGTTTCACTTTCCTTTCCTCTCCTACACCTTACACTCATTTCATCTTTTCTTCCCACTCATGAGAGAACACACATGGTGTGGTGGTTTACAGAAAATAAAAGAGGAGAGAGAACCATGTTTAAGTCTTCCACCCTAACCTAAGTGGGATGTTCTATCTTAAAACCACATGCTTGGCTTATACACACATCCTTTTTTTTGATGACTACAACCTGTACTCGAATGTTAACCATATATATATATATATAAAATAAGAGTCTATAGGAAGTGTTCAGCTAAAACTCATTTTGCAAATTACAGCATCCATCAGTTGATTGAATTTCTCAAGTATTGAGTAAAATACCCTTATGATTTGTTTGAGAGGCAAGATTTAATTGCACCCAATTTGATTCGCATATGGGATTAAATGTATGGATGAATAAAGAAGCTACAAGGAATCAACAACAAAACAATAATATCCCACTAGGAGTACCCTACATTAAGTCATTGTCCCTAATTCCAAAGGAAGATTTCAACTTGTTGGCAAGATGTGGCAGAGTCTCGATACTTTCCTGGATTGCTTTGTCAGCACAGGAAAGCAAATCATGCTTAGCCTCGGTACGCTGGAGCTTAGCTGCCTCATACTTATCTTGACACACCATCAGAGATCTATTCAACCTTTCCTGCACCATGTTCAAAACACTGTCAGACCAAAGAGGAAGGTATTATATGTCAAAATGCTTTCAGGATATAGAACATGGTGCGGATATCAGATAAGGAATTCATACAAACAATTTGGAGCAACGACTAGCAGAGCAGATAACCTAATCGGGTGTGAGGATAACACACCAGAATCCATTCTACCGCGCAAAAATCACAGTAATACCATGAAAAAGTAGAAGCAAATATTTTTTGCACTACCTTTACCATGAAAGAACAATCGATTATTTGTCAAGATATTCAATAACACTGTAAGCAGCTTGAATTCATAAATAGTTAACCATAAGCCTCCATGTTGATGCAATCTACAACTTTGAAATGAGGATTAGGATAAGGATAAGGATAAGAACAGAATCCTTAATCTTCAATAAAAAAAAATGTGTACATGCCATTGACAGGTAGTCTTGGTTTTCCTATGCATATTGCCCAAGATCTTGAGGCTATCATTCTACATTTTCAACAATTTCATAAGACATTCCTTAACAATTTTATACATATTAAGGAAGTTTAAATAATAAATTACAGATAATAAAACACACACACACAGAGTAAGATAACAAAATCATGGGGTAGCTCACCTGAAACCTTCCCATCTCAGCATCAAATGTCTGTTGAGCATTATTAAGAGGTATGTTGCAATTTTCGACACAATTGCTTATCTCTTCCTGCCTTTTGCTTCTATCAAAGCACTCGTGGGCGCATTTAAAATAAGCTTTCTGCAACAATTCAACCAAACAATGAACTACATGGAATTGAAAGTATGCTTTATCACAGAAACCAAATACCACCATTTACCAATTGTCTGCAAAACTATATCAATCCAGTAGAACGAAAAATATAGGACTCAGGGTACAAAAAGTCAACTCCTTTGATACCAAGAAATTTAAAATCTATGGCAACTAATATTTTGCATTTATGACTTATTATACCAAAAGAATATCATGGCATAATGATTTGAGCTAAAACTAGAAATGAAGATATAATGTGAAACAAAAACCAGCTAGTTATACAATTTGTTATCAAGACATAAAACCATTTTCAAATCTTCTGATGAAATATTCAGTACTGCAATCAAATAGCAAAAACAAATACTAAATTACTTGTTACAGAAAGGGACCAGAAAGAACCTGAAGAGTAAAATTGACATAGTCTTGCACAGGGGCGAGATTAGTTTGAGCAGCCACATTTACTTCTTCAAGTTTTTGCCTCATTCTCTGGGAAGCAAGTTGCTCTTCTTGTGCTGCAAAGGGATCCATCTGATATTCACTGTCAACAATGAGGTCAGCATCCTTAGTTTGGTGATGACAAACTACAAAATTTGGTTTGATTTGCATTTTAAAAGGGATGTCTACCATAGGTAACAGAAATTCCTAAAGCTAGGCTTCGAAATACGTAATGCAGAGTCGTGTCATACACCACAGTTTTGTGCAAAGTAAAGACATACACCGATCAATTTCTCTATAAGCTCTTCTACAATAAGAAAATTAAATTAAAAACAAAAAAAAACTTCGTATTTTCTCTGAAAGTCCATTTCTTTTTTGTCCTATTTTCTCGTAATGATATTATCCAACTGTGTATACTCCTAAGAAAAGAAAAAAAAACATTTAAGACCTAAAAATATAGTTACACGAATCTCAAATGTCCCAGAAATCTTTCTTCTCTGCGCATTTAATTTTTTTCCAATCACCTAGTCAGTAACAACATGCAATTATAGAGAAGAAACCCGAGAGAGAGGATGAAAAAATTAGGAGCAAAGAAGAAATCAACGAATCCAGTATCAGAGACCATGGATATAATTGAAGCTCTTGCAATCATAAGAAAATTAAAAAGAAAATGAAATTGAGAAAAAAAGAAATCGTTTTAGCGTAATGAAGAAGAGAAGGAAGAAGCAGGGAGCGATGATAGTCACCTGAAAACGTGGATGGCGTTGGTTGTTGCAAATTCTTGAAATCAAATCGTTTTGAGAAAACTCTGAATCTATCTATGGTGACTATTGAAACTGTTTTACAAGGGTTTAGTGCTATTTAGGGTTTAGGGCTCTTTTAGGGTTTATCCTCACGATTAAATACCATTAAAATATAACAAAAATAATAGTAAAATTATTAAATAACGGTAAATTATGAAATTAATAATAAAATATAAAGTAGTATTTAATTAAAATTATTTATATTGACAAAAACAATTTGACCGTGTTATAAATATATTATCTTATATATTTTTAAAATTTATATGTTTATAATTATATATGAAAAGTAAATTTTTTATAATTATTTATTTTTATTTTATTTTTTATAATATAATTATTTATTAATTTTTAAGATTATCAATTACTTTTATATGTTATTTATAAAACTCTGTAAATAGTTTATATTTTTTTTTCATTCATCAATAATTATTTTTCCACTTTTCTTTTATCTATTTAACTTTGTTTTTAATAAATAAAAATGTGTTTTATATATTGATTTAATAATATTATAATATTATTTTTTATTAAGATAATATCATAACACAACAGCAACACCTGTATTTATATTAATATTAGTAAAATAATTATACTTATTTTATTTCTAGTTACTTTTTAATCTATTCTCCATCCTTTAAAACACGTCCATTAAAAAAATAAGTACAATGGAATGCAAACTTTTGTATTTCTTTTTTTTCCGAAATACAAAATGGGATTTTTGTATAAATTTTTAAAATTTGTTAAAATTATTCTCTGTCTCACTTGTTTAAAATTTATAAAAGAAACACTTTATTTTAGTATTAATTGCACCGAATTTTATAACATTAATAATTTTTATTTATACATTACATAAATAATTATTTTCTTATAAACATTTGTTTCTAACGTTTATCTTTTCAATAATAATTTTTTAAAACTAAAATAATCATTTTACCAATTACATATATTTTTAAAATTTAACCATTATTTTCGATTTAACTGTTTTTCAATTTAATATTTTTTAAACTTAAATAATTATCTATAATAGAACTATATATAAGAAAACATTGAATTATGTTTTAATATAAATTATAATTTATTTTCAAAAATATAGTGTGATGATTTTGATTAGGGATGTTAATGAACGGGTAGGGTACGGATACTAGTTCTCTCCTACTCAATCCACAGGATAAATATTCGCTTCGTACCTGTACTCATATTAATGTGGGTATTTTTTAGACTAGTACATGCACATTTTTTAATATTCATGGATATCTACATGTATCCACGAATATGGATATTTACAAAAAAAAATATTTAATAAGATATTTTAACCATAAATTCAAATAAAAATACAATGCAAAACATGCATAAATTTCAAATAGAATGCAAATAACCTATTTAAATAGTGTTAAAATGATAGTTTATAAATAAGTGGAGACTTTTTAAAACCAATCAATAAAAGAAAACTCATTCAAAATCAATGTGTTAATGTTTTAACATTTGTTTTAATTTAAATTAGAGTATAACGGGTATACGGGTACGCACTGTCCCGTTAACATGAGGATATAAAGAATACTCGTACTTGTTCCCTGTGGGTATCCATTCACAATATTCATTTTCTACCCGTTGCAGATTTTATATGCGGATATTCGTAAGTACAAATTTTTTTGACATCCCTAATTTTGATTTGTGTTTATGTATATATGTTAATACGTTGTGTGTTTGAATGGTTCAACAATAATTTTAAATTAATATAGAATTTTATATATAAAATTTCGATGAAAAAAAAAATGTTGCATTGAATTATAAATATATTTAGTATTCTAAAATGTATTTGGACGAAACATTTTAAAAGAAAATGGTCCAGTACTATTTTTTTTTTCAAAATTATATTGAGATGATTTTATATGTGTGTGGGTGCGTGTTAGTGTCTATGTGATTAAATGGTCCACTAATAGTTTTAGGGTAATATAGTTATGGATACATAATTTAGGTGAAAAAAAATGTAGTGTATATTATTGTATGTGTGTTGTAACATCCCAATTTGAGCAGCTTAAAACTAATAAAAATAAGGAGTTTCATCATAGTTCCAAAACAGATAATCCAGTGTACCTAATATATTAATACAGTCTTACAAAAGGTATGACTATAAAAATATATCACTTATACACTTAAACTAAACTAATAAACTATGTACTACTGACCACTGCTAAAGCTCCCACTGGAAACCTCCTTTTCAACACTAACACGATGGCTCTTCATCCTCCAGAAGTGCCTTTGACACTGCAACCACATCTGCTCCCACCGAATAGGTGATCATCGCAAAAGGAAACGTACAACACAAGACAGGAACACAAAAAGCAAGGGTAAGCTAATCTGATTAAGGAATCATGCAGTTCAATTATAAACAGAAACCACGCAATCTTTCTCATTATCACCAGAATCATATAGACCACCACAACACATTTACATGACTCTAGACTCAATATCCGGATGATGTAAGCGACATCGGATCTCTTGGTGGCTTGCACCTATGATGGTTCCCAAACTCCACAAGGGGTTATCACCCAACCACTCCCAAGGTAAGTCCCATCACCTCTATGACGGATCGGGTCCATAGACCAGGACCTCCTGCTACTCCCCCCGACGTAATCCATCATACTCTACATGAGTCTTAATGGTTACTAGGAGCGTCAAGATACCAACCAAAACCGAGTCCTTATGTCCTTACATACACTAAAACATTCCTCTTAGAATTTCCCTTGAAATCCTAGTTCAACCACTTCTTCTCATATTCCAACTTCATGCAATTTCACCGCACATA
>Ga0214543_1008465_pt1 | contig 16796 bp, 9 predicted proteins | sample CNSS2metaG_FD_160094 | JGI IMG/M metagenome (GOLD analysis project Ga0214543, IMG submission 160094) | Root nodule microbial communities from cowpea collected in UCLA plant growth center, Los Angeles, California, USA - CNSS2 | ecosystem: Host-associated > Plants > Roots > Nodule | place: USA... | reverse complement strand
TTCCTTATCCCCTGAGCACTGGGCCAAACTGCGGCGACCCCATGTACCACAACTTCAATTGCAACAAATCCTCCGGCATAGTTAGCTTCATGATGCCCGGAGGAAAATCATACCCAGTTACTTGGATTGATGAAGCTACCAGAATTTTTTCCATTCAAACAGGCGAATTCTATGCTTTTAATTCCATTTTCAGCAATCAAAATAGCACTGATTTTCCGTTTACTAGAACCGAGTTCTTTGAAGATACCGAAGTAATAATCACTTGGCTACCTCCGCGAGAACCGCCGTGTACTACGCTTATAGATTGCATGAATTGGCCACATTCGACATGCAGAACAGGGGAAGGTGCAAGTAGGTGCTATTGTGATTCAAACTATAATTGGAATAAAACAATTATGAGCTGCACCCGAGGTTAGCATTTTATTATTGGAATGATTAATTGATTTAATTTTATTGTGTTTCTTCTTTCTGCCAAGGATTGTTGATTAAATTCCTAAGTCCAATTGAGTACAAACTTTGAAGACATTTTATTCTGCGCGTTTCAGTGATTTTCTTGCTGGAATTACTCCTTGTGCTGAATTTTCCAAACTCCGTTTGAAACATTTTCTTGACTAGAATAGAACTGCGCTGCCAATTAAAGGTATTTTGGACGTACAATTATAATGGTTCTTTGTCCTCTTACTTTTTGCATTTTTTTTCCGTTCTGCGACAGAAGAACCATCAGGAAAAATGGAATTGATTCTTTTAGCTACTCTTTGTTCTCTGGCTGCTATGACATGCATCATAGCATTTGGCATTGTGTGGAGAAAGAAAAAAACCCGTAAACTTGGTAACAATTTGTAGTTTTGCATGTTGAATTAAAAGTATGTTATCTGACGCTCAGACTATGAAATGCTATATATTTCTTCTTACCAAGTTCAGATGGAGCAAGCACCCGAATTCAGGAGAGCTTGTATGAGAGTGAAAGACACGTGAAAGGTTTGATTGGCTTAGGAAGTTTAGAAGAAAAAGACATCGAAGGCATTGAAGTGCCTTTTTACACTTTTGCAAGCATTCTCGCAGCTACCGATAATTTCTCAGATTCTAACAAGCTTGGAAGAGGAGGTTACGGACCTGTTTATAAGGTGATTTGCTCAATTCATCAATCTTTATTACCTACGAAGCACTGAATCCATACAAAATCATCTCATGATATATGGAAACCTTTTATCCAGGGAACTTTTCCTGGAGGTCAAGAAATAGCTGTGAAGAGACTTTCAAGTGTTTCCACTCAAGGCCTGCAAGAATTCAAGAATGAGGTTATTTTGATTGCCAAACTTCAACATCGGAACCTTGTTAGACTGAGGGGCTACTGCATAAAAGGAGATGAAAAAATTTTACTCTATGAATACATGCCAAATAAGAGCTTGGACTCATTTATATTTGGTGAGACTCCATATTCCATCACACAACCTCCTTAAAGTATTCTCTAATTATTACAGCCATAACTTCACTAACCTTGTTCTTGATTTGAAATGTGAAATACATACGATGAAAGACCGTAGTCGAACTATACTCTTGGATTGGCCAATGCGGTTTGAGATAATTGTAGGCATTGCACGAGGCATGCTATACCTTCATCAAGACTCTAGATTGAGAGTGATTCATAGAGACCTGAAAACCAGCAACGTTCTCTTAGATCAGGAAATGAATCCAAAGATATCAGACTTTGGTCTTGCCAAAATATTTGGAGGAAAAGAAACCGAAGCAAGTACAGAGAGAGTGATGGGAACCTAGTAAGTTCACCAACTACTCTCACTGTATATGCCTTATTGTTAATTTTCTGAATGTGATGTTCCATCATGCGTTCTTGCGACGTTTAACATTGATTTTGTTGTTTTAAAGCGGATACATGGCTCCAGAGTATGCTTTGGATGGACTTTTTTCAGTGAAATCTGATGTTTTCAGCTTTGGGGTGGTTCTGTTGGAGATTCTTAGCGGAAAAAGGAACACAGGATTCTATGAGTCCAAACAAATTTCCAGCCTTTTGGGTTATGTATGTTTCTTGTGTTGCAGTGTTGTGTTGTTTTTATGACTTATATTGACTACTGAATAATTTTTCTTTACATTGTATCTATCAGGCATGGAAGTTATGGTCAGAGAAGAAGTTACTTGATTTAATGGATCCTAGCCTTGGTGAAACAGGCAACGAAAATCAATTCTTCAAGTGTGCAGTTGTTGGGCTACTATGCATACAAGATGAACCAAGTGATCGACCAACTATGTCAAATGTTTTGTACATGCTTGACACAGAGACAACAAGCATGCCAATTCCCACACAGCCAACATTTTTTATGAACAAGCGTTATTCTAGCTTAGCTTTGTCTTCTAGCAAACCAGCGACAAGTCTGCAATTTGACAGCAGTTATAATCATGGCCGATAAGTGATCAAAGCTTAAGATTTAATACATGAAAACTATATCTTTTTATTTTAGTTGTATTTTATAACGAATTAGGGTTATTGGTATCATGAAAACTATATCACGAATTAGGTGCAGAACAAGGATTACATTTAATATTCTCTTTTATTGGGACAGTGAATTTGAGGAAAATAATTTTGGGCTCCGAATATGGGCCTAAGTCTTTATAGATAGTTTTGATCCAAAGATTGAATGTAAATCTTCTATAAGGGTCTTTCTTCCTACACCTCCAAGTATTTCTTCTGCACCTCCAAAATTTTTTAAAATTCCCAAAATATCTTTTGACCATTTAAGAAAATTCACAGACATTACACTCTAAAAATACTTCCGGATGTCGACTTCCGGAAGTTAAAATATATGACTTCCAAAAATCAAAATATATCACCGAAAGTCGACTTCCGAAAATAAAAATATATTACCGGAAATCGACTTCCGAAAGTCAAAAATCATTGTTGACTTCCGAAAATCAAATAATATTCTCAAGTCAACTCCTGGAAGTTAAAATATATTTCCGAAAATCGACTTCCGGAAGTTAAAAAAAATTATGTCAATTTTAAATATTTTTAATTCTTTTTAAAATTTATATTTTCTAACTTTTATTTTGTTTTATATTTTAAAACTTTTTATTTTATTTTATATTTTAAAACTTATTTTATTTTATATTTTAAAATACATATTAAAAATTATAAAACATTAAATTTTAAAAAAATTACTTCAAAAAATAAAAAAATAGGTAATAATAATATTATATATATATTTATATATATATATATATATATATATATATATATATATATATTTTCTGTTTTTAACTTAAAGTTATTATTTTAATTTAAATTGTTTTTTAATTTTATTTATTTTATTGATATTATTATAATTTTTGTTATTTGAACTTTTTAATTTTGTTTAAAATTTAAATATTTTATTTTAATCAAATTTTTAAAAATTTTCAATTATATATTTTTTAATATTTTTAAATTTAAATTTATTTTTATATAATTTATTAAAAATTTAATAAAAATAAAAAAAGAATTAAAAAAATCATATTTAAAATAATATATATAAATAATGAAATTTAAAATTAAAAGAAAACGAAAAGATATTTATATTTATTTTTCAGTTTATTAACATATATAATTTATATTTATATTTATTTTTCACTATATTAAATAAAAATAAAATTATATATATAGATATTAATATTTTTAAAAAAGTATATATTAAAAAATTTGAAAACATAAGAAATAAATAAAATAATAAACTAAAAAAATCATTAAAAGTTAAAAGATATAAATTTTAAAACGAATTTAAAATATTTAAAAGAAAATTTGATTTTTTACTTACAGAAGTCAACTTTCAGAGAATTTTTTTTTGACTTTCGAAAATATTTTTTGATTTTCGGAAGTCGACTTCCGAGAATATTTTTTGACTTTCGGAATTCGACTTCCAGTGATAATTTTTGACTTTCGGAAGTTGACTTAAGGTGATACTTTTTTATTTCAGAAGTCGACTTCTGGTGATATATTTTGATTTTCGGAAGTTGACTTTCGGTTATATATTTTGACTTCCGGAAGTTATATATTTTGACTTTCGAAAGTCGAAAAAATTTTGGGGGTGTGGTGTCTGCGGGTTTCTTAAATGGTCAAAGGGTTTTTTAGGAATTTAGAGAAAATTTGGAGGTGTAGAAGAAATTTTGGAGGTTTTCCCTTCAATTATTGAGAGATAGTTTTGCAAAAGATAAAGGAATTATATCTTTTATCTTACTGGTTTTTCAGAAGGTTACAGATATAAGATTTAAAGTATTTATAAGTATAAATAAGAAGATAGGTGATAGGTCTAAACATTTGTATTTTCCAACTTGAAGTACTGGTAGTTTTGAATTATAAATTATTTATTCATTCTTTATTCTATGGTTTAGAACCAAGTCTATACCAGAACAAGTCCCTTAAATGAAGCTAAACCGATTAAGCATAACCATCATCTTTATTCTATGGTTTATAACCAACTCTATGCCAGAACAAGTCTCTTAAATGGAATTGTATACTTTCTAAATAGAATTGTATCTGTTTGATTGCTAAATGTTGTTGAGTGGTGGTTGGTATCCGTTTGCAAGCTACAAAAAGGTTAGGAAAAGAAAGTTACTTTTGGTAATTAGTTATGAGGGTGAGTTTCACTTAGAATGTGAAAGGTCAGTGGTGGCTGAAGGCAAATACAAAGGCTAGAGGGGATTGTTTCACACGTTGTTCTATATTCTACAATGTTTGAGTTTGACTTCAATCATAATGTCTGACATATATGTAAACTCTGTAGTTCATAGAAAGATAATAAATCCTTTCGTTAATAACTTCCACAAGGCTAAAGAAAGATACATAACTTCTTTTATTTCATTTTAAAGATATCGGATAAGTCACACTCCCGTTGTCTCAGAAAAACGAACATAATCATGAATTCAAGACACGGATGCATATAACTTTGGAAACATGTTCTGCTGTCAACAAATCATGGGTTTAAAAGGGGTTAAATATGCTTTTGGTCTCTCAAGTTTTAATGAATTTTGGAATTAGTCATTCTTCAAAACTTGATATCAATTTAATCCCTTATATTTAGAAATGTGTAGATTTAGTTTTTATTACCAAATTTTATTAAGTTTATTTGACGTTTTAAGCGTATTTCATGATAGTATTTGAATTATTTATACTGTTTAACACACTTTTGTTTTGACACACTTTTTTTTGACAAACAATTATTTATGGTAAAAAAACTATAAAACTTTATTAATATATTTTTGTAACTTCTATAAAAAAAATAAAAAATTACTCTATAGTAACTTTATCAACTAAATGTTTGTCAAAAAAATTATTTTTGGATTTAAAACCTCAGTTTCTTTCACTTTTTTCTTTTGGAGGATTAATACCCTCTTCGATTTGAAAATTATATTTTAGAGATTTTAACTTTTGTATTATTTATTTTGTGTTTACTGCTCTTCGTTATTTCTAGTATTTTAAAAATAATAATTTGTTTTTCAATTGTATTTCGAAAATTAGAAATCCAAGATTTATTCATTTAAAAAGATACCTAAACAAAAGCAATGATAATTTATAAAATACAATACCAAAAGCACTAAAATTTTGTAAACCAATTTGATACCAATTTACCATAAATAATTGTTTGTCAAAAAAAACTTTGTTAAATTATCATTTTCTTTTTAAATTTTTGAAATTAAATAATTGAAATTAAAGAAGATTTCAAATCTTCACAAAATAATAGTCACTAATAAAAAATATTAAAACTCTAAAAAAAATTTTTACAATAAATCAGATATTAGAAGTCCTCGTAGACCTCCATAAAATAGGTTGTGGCAAACTTATATACAGTGGTTTAAAAAAGTCATACATTAATTTGCAGAGGTAAAAACTTCCCAGATTGAAATTAAAACCTCTTCATAATAGTTTTTTTGAGTGGATGGTATATTCTAGAAATAGTCAATAACCAACTATATGTTATACTGATTATTTTTTGTTCAAAAGCCGATAAATACATATCCATTTCACAGGGAGCACTTATTTAATTTTCATACTCACTTTTACACTCATAAATTTTCTTATTTTCTTATTCACTTAAACCTAAAAATCTTCCATAGATGAATTTTTTTATCCTGAGTGAAGTTTCACTCCCTTAAAGATTCTCTTTTCACCTTCAAAGATCAATTTTCTTTTCAAATAAAAATAAGAGTAAATAAAAGTAAATATTTTCTGCTTAATAACACATTTTTATGACTCATATAAAGTCAATATAAATTTAAACCATTATTTTTTATTCTTTCTTTTTCTGTTTTTATTCATACATTTTCGTGGTACATCTGATTATTATTCAATTGTGAATATTTATGAAAATATAAAATTTGAAATAAAATCTTAAATAAACAAGTTTAAAATAAATATTTATACTAAAAAGTTATTTGGAACACTTAATTGGTTAAGTATTTAAATAACTCATAATGTTTGTAGCAGGAGGCCTTATATATTTCCAACTTCAAAGCCATTAGGCCCTCCCTTCCTTTTCCTTTTTTTTTTCTTGATCTGATGGAAATGTTCCAAGGCTACAAGTATATATGTTATATTATTATAAATGTGTGATAAACCAGTTTGGAACAAAGGCAGTTTGGGAATTCTGCTATTAGTTCACCTTAGAAAAGGAATAATTGTTATTACTAAAAATTCTTTTATGAGATTTTTTTAAAATTTTTTATAAATATTTACAAGAAAATATTGTTTTTTGTTATTTTTTCTAAAAATTTTAATTGATAAGTAATTTTTTCGTAGATAATTATATTTATAAAATTATAAAATTTACAATTATTTTTTATAAAATTTATTATGAAAAATATTTTATACAAAATATTTTGTAAAAGTATTGACAGTAATTTTTTATAAATTATTTTTTGCAACAAAATTTATAAATATTTTTAAAAAGAAAATTCAAAACCAAATTACTGGGAAATATAATATTTTTTAGTGTTAGATGTCTCACTTAAACGTTGTCCAAGCAAATATCGAAAAATATTGCTTTCATGTTGTGATGGGTGACTTTGTCGCATGCAGATCAAAGTCAGGATGTTTCAGTGGCCGTTCTAGAAAAACCTCGAGATCCGACATTTATTTTCTACTGCATGTGATCACTAATCACTACAATTATTTTAGATATCGTTTTAATAACCTTAGTCATGTTTTTCAAAATACAAATAAAATTTGCAATTATATCTTTTTTTCTTTTTTTTCGTGCAAGACTAAAAAAAGTCACGAGTTTTGACTACAACTTTAAAATTAATCAATTCTTTTTTTAAAAAAATTGAAGCTTTAAACTAAACGTAACTAGTTTTCTAAATATCTTTAATGAAATTTTATTATTTTGTATTGTATGTGTTATCAAATATATTATAGGAACATCGTATAATATGTGATTGATCATTAAATCCATGATCAGTTTAAGAGTTTGATCAACATGATCAATTAAATTTATACTAGATATTATATTTGATGATAAAAGTATAAGTCTTAACTTAAAAATAAATCATCATAAATATATCCTTTAACAACAAAAACTCCTTGTCATCCAGAAATAATAACCCTATTATACAAAAAAATCACTTAATAATAAACAAAAAAAAATTTCTTTCATTTTTGGTATAAAAAAATATTTTTTTATTAGCATACACATGAACATTAGTCTTATAATCTATAAATCAATTATTTGAATTAAAAACATAATTTAACTCATAGTTAATGACATGCCTTTTAGATGAGATTTCATATGCAAATCTATAATAATAGTATTAGCTTAAAGTTTGTAATTTGACCGAAAACAATGAACATGGTTTACAAATAAAAATGATGTTTTTCCTCAAATAAAGACACATAACCAAAACATCAAAAAATAATTTTTCAGACTTATGTTTTAAAACTTGAGTACAATTATACCTTGAAGGGGTAATCTTAAAACATAAAACTCATTGTCAAATAAAACAATTATAAATAAACAAAAGTTTTAAATTCATGAATATGAATATGTTTATTATTAATCATTTCAAATGCAATTATTTTTCGCAAGAATATTTACATTAAACTCTTCAAGAAACTCATATTTCAATTTAAGTGATTTCCATTACTTAACAACAATTTTAGTAGGACAATATATTTTATAAATATTATTAAACAAAACACTTAAAATATATCTATGATATCAAATATCTTTATAAAAAATATCATAACAACTGAATTAGTAGTTCTATATATCACAAAGAAGTATAACTATATTTCAATGAGAAAAACTTTATTTGTCGTAACTATCAGAAAGAGAAATTTTACCCATAAATTTTTTAGAAATACTTGAGAATTATTTAATTATATATATGAACAACATATTATATAACATCATTTTTGACTTTTGCAATAAAAGAAATAATGATAAGTAAAGTAAAATAAAAATATTTTTCTCTCTAAAAATGTTAGGAAAAGAATAAAAATAAACAATAATTATTATATAACAAAGATATAGATAATAGAATTTTCTTCGAGTCAAACAAATTATAACATAAATATGATACAATTATAATTGGAGAAAGATGTAGAAATAACTTGAGTTAAGACACGTTAAGCGTCGTCATAGAGAGAAAACGCCCTTACTCCACAAAATAAAATAAAATTATATGCACACGCGCTTATCTCGCAAGATGCAACAACCTGACACATCGATCGAGTGCAGTGAAAGATCAATACTCATTATGAACACAAATATCTTAAAAGACAATATATTATTGGTATTTGTAAGTAGAAGAAGGAAGAAACTTAGTAATCAATTATAATAAATTTGATTTTAAAATAAAATAATTTGTGATCAATAAAATAAATGCAAAAAACCGTTTATCAATAAATAACATTTACATCTAAAATTAATATTACATAAAAACATTAGTAATGATAAAATTTTATTTAATTATAATATTTTATAAATTATGTTAAATATTTTCAACAATAAAAAAATCTCTTGATGGAACTAATTAAGTATAACTATTATATTAGTATTTGACCGACATTTGATTGCTTGATTATGTTAATACTATTGTTTACTTAAATAATCCGAAATTTTGTAGCTGATGGTATTCGAGTTGTGTGGGTGCTGAATGATATACTTTCTAAATAGAATTGTATTTCTCACATAAAATCATTCCATGCGAGAAATATGCATTAAGAAACAACATTTTCCAAAGTAAAAGAAAGACGCATGCACACACAAGGGAGGAAAATTTATGAGAGTTGATACTCCCTAACTTGTCGACCAAAACAAGTATATATATATATATATATATATATATATATATATATATATATATATATATATATATATTTTATGGTTCCATTATCAGTTTTATAATAAATGTCAACATTCTGATCATCATAAATCTGAAATATTGTCTATTTTTTAATGTTTGTCTTGTCACATTTTTATTCTTAAAAAATACCTCAAAAAATATTTGAAAGAAAAAAAATATTTAAACTATCTTAAATATCGATTTTTAAACTATACAGGACAATTGGAACTTTAATAGGAACAACATGTAAATAAGAGAAAATATTAAGTAATAATTCATTGAAAAGCTAAAAATCTGCTTGGGCAATAACACTTGACAAAGAAAGAAGGACCAGAGGAGTACAGACAAATGCGTAGACTTGACCTTGACTTCTATCCCATTATTTCTCATTGTCTATAAGTGAATATAAATGAATAAGGCAAAGAAAAAAAAATCCAATATTTCTCTATGAGTCCAAACAAATTTCCAGCCTTTTGGGTTATGTATGTTTCTTGTGTTGCAGTGTTGTGTTGTTTTTATGACTTATATTGACTACTGAATAATTTTTCTTTACATTGTATCTATCAGGCATGGAAGTTATGGTCAGAGAAGAAGTTACTTGATTTAATGGATCCTAGCCTTGGTGAAACAGGCAACGAAAATCAATTCTTCAAGTGTGCAGTTGTTGGGCTACTATGCATACAAGATGAACCAAGTGATCGACCAACTATGTCAAATGTTTTGTACATGCTTGACACAGAGACAACAAGCATGCCAATTCCCACACAGCCAACATTTTTTATGAACAAGCGTTATTCTAGCTTAGCTTTGTGTTCTAGCAAACCCGAGACAAGTCTGCAATTTGACAGCAGTTATGATCATGGCCGATAAGTGATCAAAGCTTAAGATTTAATACATGAAAACTATATCTTTTTATTTTAGTTGTATTTTATAACGAATTAGGGTTATTGGTATCATTTTCAAGGATTACTTTTAATATTCTCTTTTATTGGGACAGTGAATCTGTATAAATAGAGATGGTCGACCCAAGAATTTGAGGAAAATAATTTTAGGCTCTGAATGTGGGCCTAAGTCTTTACAGATAGTTTTGATCAAAGATTGAATGTAGGAGCTTCTCCCTGCACCCCAATCTTTCTCCTCTATCCCCGATAATTACATTTTTTGTCTCTGATTAATTTTACCTACTTTGGTGGTCGAAAGCAGCGAAAGCAAATTTATTGTGCTGCTACCGGTTCCCTTCTTTTTATTTCTGTGAGTGCCTGCACTCCCAACTTTCCTCCTATTCTGTTTTCTTCAATCTCTATTTCCTCTCAATGTTTGTGGTGCTTTGTGCTCTCTGAGTCTCTGTGCTTCAAGCTCCCACCAGTGGTCCCGGTGGTCCCCGCTTCAAGCTGTTTCTTCCATCCGTGCTTCAAACTCTTGAGCAGTGGTCCTGTTTCATCAAAGTGTTTTTCTTCCAAGTTAGTATTTACATTCCAATTGTAATCTTGTTTCTTATCACTGGAATCACTGGAATGTTGTTTGTTATCACTGATATCCATTAAAATTTACTTGTGTTACTATTGTGACATCCACTTCAGAAAATTGTGTTGTGAATGTCAACATTCGTTTCGTAAATTTTTTGTTGTTTTTCTGTATTACGGATGTTGACATCTGTTTTAGACATTTGAGTTGTAGATGTCGACATCCGTTTCGTAATTTTATTTTGTTTTTTTTTTTATATTACGGATGTCGACATCTGCTTCAAAAAATTGTGTTGCAGATCTTAACATCAGTTTCATAATTCTTTTTTGTTTTTTTGGTATTACGAATGTCGACATCCGCTTCAGACATATTTGAGTTGCGGATGTCAACATCCGTTTCGTAATTTTTTTGTTTTTTTTTTTGTATTATGAATGTCGACATTTACTTTTGAAAATTGTGGTGTAGATGTCGACAAATTTCATAATTTTTATTTTACTTTTTTGGGTATTATGGATGTTGACATCTGTTTCAGACATTTGAGTTATGGATATCGACATTCGTTTCATAATTCTTTTTATTTTTTTTATTACAGATATCAAACATCCGTTTCAGACATTTTAGTTATAAATATCGACATCCGTATTATTTTATATTAGGGATGTCAACCTCCGTTTCAACTTCAAATATTTGAGTTGCGGACTTCGTCCGTCTTTTTTTTTTTTTTTCTCCTATTTTAGTCCGATGGTGCATCTGCCATTAAAGTATCTCACCTGAAAATAACAATACCATATGAGGATTCCGAAAGAAGGTAACCCCTTTTTCAGCTTCTATCATTAATTTCTTCAACCCTAATTCTGTCTCATTGTTCCTCTAGGTCTGCATGATTCTTTCCTTCTTGGTTTCTTTTTCCCACGTTTCTGGGTTTTGGATACCGAATTTTTTTCCCTAAAGATTTTTATTTTGGTTCAGAATGCGAACAGGAGGATCAAAGATGTTGAAATTTGTGTCCCGATAGTGTATGGGACCATTGCATTCTATTTTGGTAGGAAGGCCAGTGAGTAAGTTGGGTCTTTGTTTGTTTTCTTTTTTGGGTCACTGGATTTGGCTAGAGTCTCTAATCCTTCACTGCTACCAGGTCTCAATCACACAAATGGACAATGTATGTACGCGGAGCTTCGAATGAAGATCTTGGGGTGGTGATTAAGCGGGTTGTGTTTCAATTACATCCTAGTTTTAATAACCCCACTAGAGTTGTGGAGTCGCCACCGTTTGAATTGTCAGAAAGCGGTTGGGGTGAATTTGAAATAGCAATCACTCTCTATTTCCACAGCGATGTCTGTGAAAAACAGTTGGATTTGTGAGTTTCAGTTGCTTCTTTTGAAGTCTTCATATTTTTCTGATTGAATAAACCAACCATCAATTTTGTTCTCGAACTATTTGAGTACATTTTAAGAATTAATTTGAAGGTTGTTTTAATATGTAAGATGCTATTTACCATGATTTCTGATACTTTTAGGGCTACTTGGAAATATTGGGGGTGCACTGCATGAGCAAACAGAAGAGAGAAGTAGTGGTTTCAAAATATTGGAGGTGCAGGAAGTGGGCTGTTCGAACAAATATAAAGAAAGAAAATTTACTCCTTAATATTTACTTTTTACTGGAGACAAAGCTGAAATTGAAAAGAGTTTGGAGATACAGGAGAAACTATCGGAGATGCAGGGAAAAGCCTCATGAATGTAAATCTTCTATAACTGAGAGATAGTTTTGCAAAAGATAAAGGAATTATATCTTTTATCTTACTGTTTTTCATAAGGTTACAGATATAAGATTTAAGGTCATAGGTCTAAACATTTGGACTTTCCAACTTAAAGTACTGGTAGTTTTGAATTATAAATTATTTATTCATTCTTTATTCTATGGTTTAGAACCAAGTCTATACCAGAACAAGTCCCTTAAATGAAGATAAACCGATTAAGCATAACCATCATCTTTATTCTATGGTTTATAACCAACTCTATGCCAGAACAAGTCTCTTAAATGGAATTGTATACTTTCTAAATAGAATTGTATTTCCCTGTGAGAAAAATGCATTAAGAAACAAGAACTCGAAGGGAGGAAAATCTTGAGTTGATACTTTCTAAGAAAAAATATACTGTCTAACTTCGAAAAGTATAATTCGGTCCAATTTTTTATTTTTTGATGTATTTTTAAATAATAGACACAATACACGTTTTTCTTTAATATTAATTTGATTTTCAATATCGGTGATGGGACGATGACAGTAATGCAAGGCTTCTTGGTTCTTTACTTTTCTGAGTGGGAAAGTTATATCAATCTTAAACATCGGTCCATAATCTGTATAATGGTTCTCCAACACTCGATCCTGTTGGTTAGAAATACATCCGGAAATGGAATATGTCTTCTAAAAAAATAAAAGAATATTTCAATTACAAAAATTAATAACAAAGATAGAAAAATTTCAAAAAAAAATAATTACATATCAGCAAACATGTGCAACATTAATCTATTACACATTAAAAAAAAATTATCAAAATTATTATATTACTCATTTTCTTCTTTTGAAAAAGTTAATTTTTTTCATCATTTTAAAACTTTAGTATAAAAGAACCTGAATTTAAATCTTATCAATTTGTTTTTATTTTTTCATTTATTTATGATTTCAACTATAATATAAATTATAAATAATATTATTATCTGTAATATTTTCACAAGTATTATTATTTGTAATTATTAATAATATTAATATATTATAAACAATATTTTTTCATAATTTTTCTTTTAAATAACTTATTATTTTAGTTCTTAAACAGTATCAATTATATTTAATACTTTAATTGAAATAATAATAATAATAATAATAATAATAAATATATTTAAAAATATGTGAAAATGAGCAATCAAATTGAGACACTTAAATAAAAATAACAAAATTCATAGTTATTTTTAATATTACAAATTTTAATTAAACAAAATAGTAATTACTCATACACGGATTAGACGAGTTTATTCACAAACTGATTAGATAAGTTTACCAATATATATTACACGAGTTTATTCATACACATTAGACAATTATATTCATGCTCTAATTGTAGAAGTCTTGCAATACACATAAGATGAGTCTGTCCATACATTGATTAAATAAGTTTAACAATACACATTTGGTAAATGTGTCCATATACTGACTAGATGAATCTAATAACACATATTAAACAAGTTTGTTGATACACAAATAATATGAGTTTGTCAATACATATTAGATTAGTCTCTTCATGCACTAAAAGGTAGTTTTAGTTGGTCTACTTTACATATCTATGCATAATCTATTCATTCTGTAATTTTAAAGAGTCTACTCTATATTTTTTACACATGATTTGTCATTTATATTTTTATAAAGTCTATTATTTACATTTTTTACACACATAATTTTTTGTGATGATTTTATTCATTACTTAATTATAAATTTAAAAATAGTTTATTATTTATTTTCTCGACCTTTAATTCTTCTTAATATAATATATATTAACTTCCATTAAAAAAACACAAAAATAAATATCATCTTGTGGGTAAGCACAAGTTTAAAACTAGTTTATGTTAATAAAACTAACTACATGATAAACTATGTTCGAATCTTGTGTCTAATCTTCTAAGTCAGTCTTTAGATGTCGACTATTTCTCCTTCCCTCTCCAACCATTTCTTTAGCACTCATAAATTTTAATAATTTAAATGGGGATGAGAATATGACGGAGACAAGTATTGTAACGAGTATGGAGAAAGGGACAAAACAAATATGTACATTCTCATCTCCATATCCAATTGAAAAATTCAAGTATTTGCATGAATTTCCCATCAAAATGGAGACAAATTTCTAAAATAACCATGTGGGTTATTTAGTATCTCTAGTCTCATTACACCTTTGAAAATAGGAAATAAAGTAGTGAAAAAAAAATGAAAAAAAGTTTGTTGGCTAATTCAAAGAGAAATCTGATTATATCATTAAAAAAATTACATTACAATGATTAATTACAGGAGAGGAATCAATAATAATTAAATTAAATTGATACCAATTAAGTTATTAATAATTAGTTTTGTTTTACATAAAATTACTAATAAGTAAATAATATAAAATAAAATATAAATTACACCTTTGAGAATAGGAAAGAAAGAAAAAAAAGGTTTGATGATTTATGTGTTTCTCACTTAAATGTCTCACACCCCAAGTCACTCATAGTTTTAACTAAGATAATATGTACGCAACATATTTATAGCATTATTATGAATCTCTTACTTAGTTGGATCAAGATTAAGTAGAGCCATATATTATACTATTTGATTAACATTTAATTACATAATTATGTTAATACTATTGTTTACGTGAATAAACCGAAATTCTGTAGGTCATATTGGACATGTTTGGGTGCCGAATGGTATACTTTATAAGTAGAAATGATTTTCTCACATAAAACCTTTCCCTGTGAGAAAAATGCATAAAGAAATAAGAACTCGAAGTGAAAGAAAAATCTCGAGTTATGTTTCCCACCAAAAAGAAAAGTATATGGTCTAACTTGTAAAAGTTGAATAGTCTAATTTGGCCCAGTTTATATTTTAGTGAAAGTTTCATGGAAATGGGTTACGTTCACAACTAAGTAAAAGTTTTCTTTATATACTCCTAAATTAAGAAATAGAAAATGTAATTGCACACTATAAATTAAAGGCCCTCTAAGCTCAACAATTTAAGTTGGTATGTAACAATTTTTCCACATTTCGTTTTTGTCAGGTGTGCACTATCTAACTCATGATTACTGGCTTTTTTAAAAGTATCTAATATTAATGCATTTAAAATTGAACTAATTAAATCAAAGAAAAGAACAGTTAATTGGTAATTTATTGATTACATAAGATTGAGGGTATAAAAGTAGAAATAAATTATTGAAAATATTGAGAGTCAATAAGACCAAAGAATAGTGGAGTAGGTCTCATACAATCGATAATACAATCGATAGAAGAAAAAATCTTATATCGTTTGATCGACAGATCAAAAGTCAAGCTTTATGAGAAAAACGAAAAACAAATGGCTATATTTTACGGTAATTGTGTAAGTGAAGGACACTAGCATGAGCATAAAACTTATTAGAAATCGATTATTTACTCCAATTTGACAATAAAAACAAGTTATTTACCCTTGTTCGAACATCGATGGAGAGAAAAAGAAAATCATAAAGTAATTGTCGAACGAAACTAAGAAGCAAATTAAGGATGAGAGCAAAATCATTATGAAAAAATTCGTAAAAATCAACGACTAAAGCTAAGGGTAATTTTAGGGTAGTTATATATTTAGCATGTAACTTGTTCAAATTCTGAATTTAAATCTCTTAACAGTTTAAGAAAGATTGAAAATATAAATATGTTTATTTTGTATTTTACAAAAATAACTACTTGTAAAACAATATACACAAGTGTCTTGTGAACAGAAAAAATAATTAATTTAATATTTATTACTGTGATATTAATTTATGTTACAAGTTCTTTTACATTTTCTTATTAATTTACTTTTTGCAATTTATGCTCTTGTCATTTTATTGCAACCTCTCTCACCGTCTATTACTTTGGCTTTTTACAATTTTTTTCTTTTCGCTTCATCAATTATCATTGTGTTTCCAATTTCATTGTTATTGAAAAACCAAAAGAAACAAAAATATAAACTTGTTATGCATGAACTTCTAATTGAAAGTTAAGAGATTAATATGTTAATTGTTTGAGTGAGTTTGGTTCATGAAATTAACAACATTTGCGTTAAACTAACTTTCTTCATGGATACTGAAACGTGAAACACTCCAATTAGATTAAAAGCCGAGTATTTGCTGATCATGTGAAAAAAAACTCACATTGAATGAAATCGAATATATATATATATATATATATATATATATATATATATATATATATATATATAATATTTTTTTTAATAATATATATATATTAG
>Ga0214543_1008462_pt1 | contig 16801 bp, 16 predicted proteins | sample CNSS2metaG_FD_160094 | JGI IMG/M metagenome (GOLD analysis project Ga0214543, IMG submission 160094) | Root nodule microbial communities from cowpea collected in UCLA plant growth center, Los Angeles, California, USA - CNSS2 | ecosystem: Host-associated > Plants > Roots > Nodule | place: USA... | reverse complement strand
AGCATGATTCATTGTTTTCATGAGGTTTTGCACCAGTGGTATTCTGAAATGAATGAGAGTAACACTTCTTTTTCTAGGGAGCCTGCAAGATTCTAGTAGAAGGAGACATTGTACAAAAGCTTTCTCTGATGATTATTCTCAAAACTAGTAATAATTTCATCAATTGATCCCTTCCATGATTCAGCTTTTTCAATAAGTGCACAAAATACATACACTTAAGAACTAGAACCCCAAATCCCAAGTAAAACACAAATTTGAGAAACCATGCAAGTAAAATAACAACTTCTTCAACTCTAACTCAGCTGCATGAACCTCATCTTTAAGCACCTTCAATTTCTCCTCCATATTCAAATTGATGAAGATAAAAAGCTAAAACCAGGGTACAACCAAAAGAAGTTGTTAATCAGGCCATACGGATTACTCACGTGTAAAAGAAGTTCTCCACGCCTGCAATTATTTGTAGTTAACTTCTGAATGATACTGTTATACTTCTGCTAAGTATTGATGATAATTTGTTAATAAGACCATAGGGATTACTCAAGTGTAAAAGAAGAGTTTCATCATGTTCTAACATATAGAATCCATTATTTTTTCTTCTACGAATGGTTTCAAGAACTAGAACTCCAAAGCTGAAAACATCAGATTTCACTGAAAAGAATCCTTGCATAGCGTACTTAAGAGCCATGCTTCCATTGACGCAAGTCAATAAAGCTTTGTTAATTTCTCTTATTCCAAGTTTATAACAAGGAATTTCATCTTTTTTTCAATAATTAAACTCTGAAATAAGCATTCAAAAGTCCTACTTTTAAGTTATGTTTGGTATAAGTAGAACTCACTAAGTGCCCATTATTCGCTTTATATTTGCTTGGTTCTGTCCAATTTCAAATGCCTTTGCAAATCCAAAGTCTGATATTTTAGGATTCATGGCATGGTCTAATAGAACATTGCTAGCTTTGAGATCTCTATGAATTACTCTTAATCGAGAGTCCTCAGGAAGGTATAGAAGACCTCTTGCTATTCCATTGATAATGTTTAATCTTACTTTCCAATCAAGTTGTTTTCTTTTCTCATCATCTGTCAACTCAAGAAGACAGAAGGGATTTAAACAACACTAGCCATTTAGCAAAACTGCAAATGCTAAGTTTTTTCCTTAACACTTGTTATTGGAAAAGTTTATGATTTTAAGGTTTCTAAGAAGAGAGAGTGAATCAATTAGTGGGTCCTTCAAAGGAGTTGTTGTAAAGGGTAATGGTTCTAAGTTGTGAAAGGTAACTGAATGTGGGGGTATAGAACCTGACAACTTGTTATCTGCTAATGCCAATAACTAAGTAATAGAAAATGAATAATTTAGTAATAACGTGTTATCTTATAACTCCCGAATTATTGAGTTGTAAGCATATTGAAATTAGTCATTGTCAGTGCAAGCCATAGTTAAAACCTCATGTTAGGTTGGATGGGTTTGTAAATTCTATGAACTTACTTTCGAACATCTTATCTCATAACAGTAGTTAACTCATCGTCAATCTTTCTTTTTGCATGACCCTCTGCGTGTAACATGTGTATTCAACTCTAGCCACTACTCTGTTCCCTCTTTGTTTGTTTGTGTTCACTTGTGTTCTTCTATGTTCTGGAAAAGTGGGAGTGGTTACAAAGCAATATCTCATTTTTCTACTTTTAAATTTTTGAATAGAGTCTAGCATGAGAAGTCACCATCATGAATGAGCTGAAAGATGATTAAACATGATACACCAATAATGTTGCAGGGGCTATGAGCATGCTTAAGGGTTCATTTAATGCGAGAATGGGTCAGTTATGGTGTTTTGTGGGCCTGTTAATTATTCTTAGCTATTTGAATGGTGCTGTTCTTTATGATTTTACAAAATTCCTGTGCTATAATTAGCTTAAAGAAATGATGATGTATAAAACAAAAATTGCACGCATTGAATTACACTTTGTTGCATATACGTTTAAAAGGCATAAGAAATAATTCGTATTCCCACAGAGGAAAATATGATAGCATATGTTCTGTGTTCTGTGAATGCTTGCTAATTTAGAAGGACATTGTACTAATCCAACAAAAGACTTGAGCATGTGCATTTAGACTCAACTTTTGAAGTTCTTAATTTTTATTTTTTCATCAAGAAAGTTGCAATTTCGGTTCAACTATTCTTAAAGTCCGAAACATAATTATGGTGGATTGTAGGGCAATACTTTGAAACTAATCTGCATGCGTAGGGGGTGCCTATTGTAACATCCCTAAGGAATACTACATGAAAATAAATAAATAAAAACGGAAATACAATAAAGTCCATATTTAATACAAACCATTTCCCAAAACCACGGGAAATTTAAAACTTTAAAATTCAAATCCATAAATCCAGGAGTTCATAATTCATAAAACCGAATTAAAAATCAAAAACTCCCAAAGGGATTACATAATTGTCTCAAAGCTAAAAATGTACAATTATATACATATACAATATTATTCCCCGGCTAGCCCTCGCTCCGCGTCTAAGTGTCACATGGCCCACCTGTCACATCATCTGCTCCCGGATAACAAGTTATCCGATCATCGCCACACACACACAGAAAGGGTGAGTTACGCACAACATACATATACAAAACATGATATAAATATGTTTCCCAACCCAAAATAACATAACTAGATATATAATTTCTAAATCACCCAACCATGACCTCATAGTCTTTCATGAGTCATATGCATGAACTAGGTCTTGGGACTTCCCTGTGCTCCCACGAAACTAACCCATTTGTGGTCCAACCCTATGAGCCTATCCCGCTCATAGTCCTGCCCTACAGACTCCTTGCCTGTAGTATAAACATCCAAGTCTCACACTTAGACCCTGGCACGCACGCAATCACCATACTATGGACTCCTCGCCCAATAGTAGCCGACGGGAACATCACAGTTCCTTGCCCATCGTGCGCCCAACACATGCAATCACCATACTAAGGACTCCTCGCCCATTAGTAGCCGACGGGAACTCAACCAGTTCCATGCCCATCATGTGTCCAACCTCCGAGAACATCCCAGACCCCTATTGGACTTATTCCATGAAGCCCAAACATCACACCACATGCATATACAATCGATCCTTATGATAAACAACCAAAACACATTCACAAGCACATAGAAACACAATAGTTCACATAAACTCGCTTAGGCTAGGGACCCCTCGCCCAAGCTAATCCTTATGCTTCGCTTAGGCTAGTTCGCGTCGCCTGGGCGAGCTTAAAACAACAACAATTACACGTTATCTCGCTTAGGCGAGATTCGCTCGCCTGGGCGAGCTGCACCATCGCTCAAAGTAACACCAACACCTTGCCTAAATGAGGAACCACTTAAATGAGGAACCACTTCTCGCTTGGGCGAGATATCGCGCTCAAAAGCGCCCAAGTTTCCTCACGACCTCGCTTAGGCAAGCTGTCCCTCGCCTGAGCGAGACTAAGTCGCTCAACACCAAACCAAGGTTGCCTGGGCGAGCAGCGCGACCCCAAACAGACGTGAGGTTCTACAACTCTCGCCTAGACGAGATAGACTCGCTTGGGTGAGACTTGTAGAGTTCCCTCATTGTCACACACGCATTATACCAAAATAGTGTAAATTCATGCCCAAAAATATACCACCCAACATGCAATCGATACTAATCTAATTGTAATGGCAAATAGCACCCAAAACCACGCTTTTAAATCCCAAATACAATCAGAATTAATTAAGATGATCAAAACCCTTATCCCACAACCTATTACACATACTTAATCATGCTTCCAACCCCAAATAACTCCAATTCACAACCACATTTCTGCTAGGTTCTCTACCCTTCCACATTCACTCCAATCCAAGTTTAATAAAAATAAAGGTTAAGTTCTTTCTACCAAGGTTTGAACCCGTGACCTTCCACCCACAAGAATGAAGCATACCCACTATGCCAAACCACATTTGGTGATGTACACAATCAACATAAGTTTACAATACCAATCACCTACTCATACATATTCTTAAAAATTAATAATAAAACAATCACACATAATTGGTGTGCCTCAATTTCGTGCTCTCTCTGCAACAGCTCACCACAATTGCCAAAACCCTCCCGATTGGGCTTAAGGTGGGTTTTAATTCCTCTTGTTAGATATTGTTTGATATTATTAAGATATTGTTAGATATTGATAACCACAATATCAAACAATATCTTCTATTTAATCTTTTTATTTTCAGTTACTCTTTTTACTTGTATCTTTCTCTATTATAAATAGATTACCCTATGTGTGGTTTATACACAAGGGAGATTAATCTCAATCCCTATTTTCTTTATTCTCAACATGGTATCTAGAGCTTAAGGTTTTTTTTTTATTCGCTATTGCCGCCACCGCCGCTGCTGCCACCAGAGCCGCCGGCGCCACTGTCGGCGCCACCGCCGGAGTAGTCGCCGGAGCCGTCACCGAAGTCTTCACCGGAGCCGTCGTCGAAGCCGCTGCCGGAGCCGTCGCTGGAGCCACTGCTGGAGCCGCCACCACCGTCGTCGCCGAGTCGTCGTCGCCGGAGTGTTAGTTCCGACCGGCGACTATACAGATCTGATCGTCCCTCACGCACCATTCGAAGCCGCGTCTCTTCTAGTTCCTCTATGGCGTCTTCCGCTGCCTCTTTCAGTTCTGAAATCTCTTCTGTTTCATCCGATATACTTGTTATGTTCAACAAATTTCTCAAATGGTATAAGGATCAACAGTTTTCTAGTTCCACTGCATTTGTTGCTCACACAGGTACATCTTTTGTTGGTCTGACTCAATCTTCTTCTCTTGGTCCTTGGGTTTTTGATTCAGGAGCCACTGATCATATTACTGGTAACAAATCTTTGTTCTCTTCTTTATCCTCTACTAATCCTTTACCTTCTATTACACTGGCTGATGGTTCTAAAGTCTCATCTCATGGTGTTGGTATTGTTAAACTTTTTCCTTCTTTAACCATTGATAATGTTCTTTATGTCCCTGGGTCTCCTTTTAACCCGTTGTCCATCAGTCGCCTAACTCGTTCTCTTGATTGTGTTGTTTCTTTTACCAACAATTCTGTTTGTTTACAGGACCGGAGTTCGAAACAGGTGATTGGCACAGGATATGAGTCCCATGGTCTTTATTATCTTCGTCCCTCTACACACGTTGGTGCAGTTATGGAGTCTCCCTCTCTTATTCATGCTCAGTTAGGTCATCCAAGCCTTGCCAAGTTACAACAGCTTGTCCCTGCCTTGTCCAAGTTGTCTCATTTGGATTGTGAGTCGTGTCAATTAGGCAAGCATACTCGTACTTCTTTTCCTCGTAGTGTCACACGTGATGCTTCGTCCCCTTTTGCCTTGGTTCACTCTGACATTTGGGGTCCTAGCCGCGTTAAGTCTACTTTAGGTTTTCAATACTTTGTTACTTTCATTGATGATTACTCCAGATGCACTTGGTTATTTCTAATGAAACATCGTTCGGAATTATTTCATATCTTTCAATCTTTTTTTAATGAAATTAAAACTCAGTTCGGTGTTTCTATTAGAGTTTTGCGTAGTGATAATGGTCGTGAATATCTTTCTCATTCTTTCAAACAATTTATGGCTTCTCACGGCATTCTGCATCAAACTTCTTGTGCTTATACCCCTCAACAAAATGGTGTAGCTGAACATAAAAATAGACATCTTATGGAAACTACTCGCACTCTTTTAATTCATGGCAAGGTTCCTGAACATTTCTGGGGTGATGTCATTCTTACTGCCTGTTATCTCATTAATCGTATGCCTTCTTTGGTTTTAAAGAATAACATACCTCATTCCATTTTATTCCCTCATGAACCTCTTCATCCCTTACCTCTAAGAGTTTTCGGATCTACATGTTTTGTTCATAATTTTAGCCCTGGTCTTGACAAGCTTTCTCCTAGATCACATAAGTGTGTTTTCTTAGGGTTTACAAAATCACAAAGAAGATACAAATGTTTTTCTCCTTTTCTTAACTGTTATTTTGTGTCTGCAGATGTCACCTTTAATGAGTTATCCCTTTATTTTAAGAGTCAATCTTCACCCATGACTCCATCCAATCCTGACAACTCTTCTACTATCTTTAATGTTCCTATTGTTTGTGACCCTCTTACTATCTCGTCTTCACCCTCGGTTCCTACTCCACAGTCAACCGCTCCTCCATCACTTCTTCAGGTTTATAGTCGATCCTCCACCACCTCTTCAGGTTTATAATCACTGTAACTGATCACAACCACTGCCATGTGACTCCACTCAAGTGCCAACTACTTTGTCTCCTCCGGCTCTGACACCCGAGTCTGACCTTCCCATCGTCCTCCGAAAAGGTATGTGTTCTACCCGTAATCCCCCTCCCTATTATATTGCTTTGAGTTATCATCAATTGTCATTACCTTTTTATACATGTCTTTCCTCTCTTTCTTCTGTGACCATTCCAAAAATTGTCTGTGACACTTTAGCCCATCCTGATTGGCGTCAGGCCATGACAGATGAATTAATGCTCTTCATAACAGTGGAACTTGGGAACTGGTCCCATTGCCATCTGGGAAATCTGTTGTTGGTTGCAGGTGGGTGTTTGCTATCAAAGTTGGACCTGATGGTACTATTGATCGCCTCAAAGCTCGTCTTGTGGCCAAAGGTTATAGTCAAATTTTTGGGTTGGATTATGGAGATACCTTTTCCCCGTGACAAAGATGGCTTCTGTTCGTTTATTTATCGTCATGGCTACTCTTCAACAATGGCCTCTTTATCAACTAGATGTTAAAAATGTTTTTCTCAATGGTGATTTGCAAGAAGAAATCTATATGGAGCAACCTCCTGGATTTGTTGCTTAGAGGGAGTCTTCTGGGATGGTATGTCATCTTCGCAAATCCCTATATGGCCTAAAACAATCTCCTAGGGTCTGGTTTGAAAAGTTTAGCAATGTTGTTCAGCAATTTGGTATAACTCGGTGTGAAGCAGATCATTCTGTCTTTTATCAACACTTGAGTGTTGGATGTGTTTACTTGATAGTATATGTTGATGACATCGTTCTTACAGGGAGTAACAACCATGACATCTCTCAGTTGAAACAACATCTCTGTCACCATTTTCAGACCAAAGATCTTGGCAAACTCAGATATTTCTCGGGTATTGAGGTGGCAAGTCCAATGATGGTATTGTTATATCTCAGAGAAAGTATACCATGGATATTCTGGAGGAAATTGGGGTTGATGAGTTCAAAGTCTGTTGATACACCCATGGATCCCAATACTAAACTTCTACCAAATCAGGGGGGGCTATATCTGATCCTGAGCAGTATAAAAGATTGGTTGGGAAATTGAATTATCTTACCATTACTCGTCCTGACATTTCCTTTGCAGTCAGTGTGGTAAGCCAATTTCTTAATTCTCCATGTGAAGATCATTAGAATAAGTCATTCGCATCTTGAAGTATATTAAAAAAATCCCTTAGAAAAGGATTGTTATATGGTTCTAATAACCATACAAAAGTTGTTTGCTATTCAGATGCTGATTGGGCAGGATCTCCTTCTGATAGAAGATCTACATCTGGGTATTGTGTCTTCACTAGTGGTAACTTGATCTCGTGGAAAAGTAAGAAACAGAGTGTTGTAGCAAGATCTAGTGCAAAAGCACAATATATAGCTATGGCCTCAGCTGCCTGTGAACTTGTTTGGCTCAAACAATTGCTTAAAAAGTTACAATTTGGAGATGTTACCCAAATGACACTTGTGTGTGACAATCAGGCTGCTCTTCATATTAACTCTACTCCTGTCTTTCATGAGGACCAAACACATTGAGATTGATTGTCATTTCATTCGGGAAAAGATCATGTCTGGAGACATCAAGACTGAATTTGTTAACTCAAATGATCAGTTAGCAGATATTTTTACTAAGTCTTTAAGGGAGCCTAGAAATGATTATATTTGTAACAAGCTTGGCACATACGATTTGTATGCTCCAGCTTGAGGGGGAGTGTTAGATATTGTTAATCACAATATCAAACAATATCTTTTATTTACTCTATTTATTTTCAGTTACTCTTTTTAATTGTACCTCTCTCTATTATAAATAGATTACCCTATGTGTGGTTTATACACAAGGGAGCCAACATGATGAAAACTGGATAAAATAACAGATAACCACCTTCAATGAAAGTTGTCTTATCTGTCATGTTAGATCATATATCTAACATCTCAACGAGGGCAACTACCAATCTAAATTCTTTCAAATGAAATGTGAATTAATCTAATAGAAATAATAGAGAAAATATTTTTGTTTACCACATTACAGCTTCTATTGATCCAGCATAAGTTTACAACAAGAACTTACACATGCATCAAAGGGATTAGCAAAAAGTATAGAAATATGCTGAATAAATGTAAAAAGTATTTGTGAAAGTATTTAGATTACACAAATTATATCAAATTCAACATGCATTTGAATTCATGCTCACTCTCTCTCTCTCTCTCTCTCCTCTTCCTTTCTCCTCTCTCCCCATTTGCTCTCGTTACCATCATCTCATTTCTACCCCTTTCCCATTTATATTCCTTGCTTTTCCCTCTTTTTCTCTCTCCTTTCTTTCTCCCCTCTTGTTAAAAATGAGAATTGGAATATGGTGACCCTCTCCAAACTAAGAGTTTGAAATTTTAAAAATGAATTGATTTATCTAATCAAAGGATTAAAAATGAAAGAAAATTAAATTAAAGCAATTCGAATTTCAGATATTTCAAAATCCTTAATTCTTCACCCAAACACAATCTAGGAGTGATTAACTATGAGGATCAATCGACATAATTCAACCCTAACAACAACAAAATTGGATTCAAAAAGAACATAGACATGAAGAAAATAAAAAGCTGAGTCACTTCACATGAGATGTACCTGTTTCAACTCATCAATATACTTATGAGCATGCTCAACTGCTGCTGGTCGAGCTGTAAGCTCTTTTAACCTGAAACAGATATTCACAAATTCAGAAAAACACTACCAAATTTAAAACCGAATAAGATAAAATAATATAATTGGGCTAAATATACCAAACCTTAAGAAAATTGGATCTCCAACAGCTTTTAACTGATCTAGACGCTCTTGAAACTCTGCAGCATTGGCATCCTCACCGTCTGTATACAACCAATCTTGCACCTGACAGAATATACAAAAGGCTTAAGTCAACATTCTTATCAATAACATTTTTTATTTAATTTCCCAAGGAAAAGGGTTAAACCTGATCAAGCTTCTCAATGAAGGACTGGCGTTCCTCACTTGTAGAAACTTTTTCAAAATTCTCTAGAGTTTCAATCTGATAAAGACATGATAAGCATTAAAACATGTTGAATAAAACAGCTATATTGATGTGCTTGTATTGATGTGTGTGTGTGTAAAGAGAGAGAGAAAACAGAGATTCAACCTACACTGTCGTGATTATATTGATGTGTATATATATATATATATATAGAATTACAAAACAAAGGTAGGGCATTTGCCTTAACCCTACCCCTAAAGTTGGGTACATACATACACAAGAAATAAGAATAACAAAACATCTTATCTTAACAATCTCCTTCAAGTTATAGCATATGGATCATATGCACCAAGCTTGGAACATATAAACTGAATACTAGGTCCTCTTAGAGATTTAGATGGAATTTTTTTCTCAAAAGCAACAATCAAGAACAAAAGTTAAATTTCCTCAGTATAAATTTAGACGAAGTCAACTATTTAGATCGAAACCTTTTGTATGAATCCCTGAAAGAAAATTAGAAATCTTTAAAGGATAAAGATTACCCATGACACAATAAATGAAGGATGTAAAAAAACTATAAGCATATTGCTTTCTACGAACCTTTTCCTTAGTAGAGTATATATATTCTTCTAAATTATTTTTTAACTCGGCTGTTCTTTTTCTGTCTGTGTCTTTCTTGTCTAGTACTTGTAATTTCTTTTTGGCTTCAGTGAGAAAATCTTGTGACAGAGACATTCCAAGTCCAGTTATCTTCTCAGTAATCTGTAATGAGCAAAAAGAAAAACAGCAATGAAGCAAGGTATATTAGATCTTGTTTCAATTTTCCCAAAAAATAGCCACCCAGTTTAAATAATCACAAAATAAGGGTGGCCAGTTGACATTCACCTTTAATGGCACCCTAAAGGTCCGCTTCTTCAGCTTCTTCTCTGTAGCAGGCTCAGCAGCAGCTTGCTCCTCTGCACTAGTGTTGGATGTGTTACTATTCCCACTGTCAGTTTGGATGCTTTCATTGTTTCCCTCAGAACTATTTCCAGCAGCAGATTCAGCGGAAACATTTGATGAAATGGTTGAATTCTCTACAGTCAAATTCTTCTTAGGAACTTCCACCCACTCTGTTATTTCAATAACAGCATCTGCCTTATCCAGAGAAAGAATTCCACTTCTACTAAGAGAAAAATGTATGCTGGCCTTGATGGGAGATGACAGATTCCGAGATGAGTATCTAGAAAAACAGAGAAGAAACAAAGATATTAGGGCATCAGAGTCTCTAATTTTACATGAAAAGCAATTCGTCAAGGGGCTTAAATAAGCAATACGCCACAAAACTTCAGCAAGCCTTTTATCCTTACTTCTCACTTGCTTCTGTCAAACCAGATATTTGGTATCGAGCAATTTCAGCAGTGGTAGCACCAGGAGGCAAAAGATGCTCACTTTCATAAGCTAGTGAAACTTCAAAATCTTTGTTATGATTAATGGACCTAAACATCTGGTATGTTAACAATACTACAGTGGATTAATAAAGTTCGAGAATATAATTGATCAATTAATTTTTCATGTGATATGTAGTCACATTCAGCATTGAAACATCAACTGATTTACCTTACTCGGGACTTTCTTCATTCGTGGTACAAGTAACTGCCTAGAGCTTTCATCTTTTAGAAGTTCAGGACCACTCAACTCAACCACAAATCCATACAAGGAACCATCAACCATTCCTAGTTTACGGTTTAACTTAATTCCATCACTTAAATTTGCTGCATGCAGAGCTGCACCAAGAACTATGGCTTCATCAGCATCAAGATGCCTATCAAGCTCTTTTCTACCAAGGAATTCTTGAAGCTTAGCCTGCAATAATATTAACAGAATATCAATAAACAAAGCTCTACAGTAATGCTGGACAACGACAAAAACACTTTATCTGTGAAACTAAAGTTCAAAGACTGTATCCAACAATACATCTACAAGATAAAGTGCTTCAATTTCATGGATTCTAGACATTCAAACTCAGTTCTATTCATATTTGAAAAAAAAAAAAAGTGATAATATAAGTAAATTATACATGCAGTCAATCTTCTCTATTGAAATTTTTGTGCCAACATTTGAGACATCAGCTGTGCTCTTCCTTTCTCTTCATTATTCAGATAAATAGAAAAAAGAAAGTAGCAAGTACAGGTTAACATAAAATAGGGTCAAGCTTGTACAGCATGAATTACTGATTGACAATATAGATTACAGAAATGTTGAAGTCCAAGTGAACAAAAAGTGAGAGAAAAGGACAGAAAACTAAGAGGGAAAGGGTTTCAAATGCTCTCAGTATGATTGTGTTTCGGGTGAAAAAAACAAATTCACCTTGGATGCTGAGTGCAACTCTAAATGTAAAGGAAATTGTGTGGAAAAAACTTTAGCAACTGAATCAGTTTGGTTGAACAGAGTTGTAACAAAACATTCTGACCAATATATAACGAAACAATTAAACTGATGGGTTAGTTACTTCTGTTAATCAGATTAGCATGCACATGCTGCAAATAACATCTAATAATATACTAGCATAGCAACTGCAGTATAAAGATAGCATATACAGATACCGTTGTATAACTAGGTTTATCCTTCACGTAACAGATAATAAATATGGTAAACAAATGTTGTTGACAACTATCAAGCATGGACTGCAATATTGTATGCAGATATCAAACTCCACCGGCCAGAATGCACATTGTCAAAATAATTGTCAAAGAAAAGAAAAAGAAGTATACACACCTGTAACTTTGGCACTCTTGTGGCTCCTCCTATTAACTCGACCGCATATATTTGTTCCAATGAAAGGCCAGAATGCTCAAGCACCTCTTTCACAGGTAAAAGTGATTTTTCCCAAATGTCTTCACAGAGATCTTCAAATTTCTCACGGGTTATAGTGCTCCTGTAAGAAACAAGACATGTATGAAGAACCCTTAAGCGTTCATTATATTAAGTATAAGAATATCAACTTGATAATCAACCATAATTTTACTTTCCTTGTCAGTATTTTCATTTTTATTTTTACTATTCTATATATTTATGTTGACAAGATTGAACATATAAGGGAATTTCATTGTTAACAGTATTTATTGACTTCCCCTTTAGAGCTATCTTCAAATTGATCTCTACCGTTAGAAGATACCAACCTAGCCAATCTATTAACCAAAATGCTGACTTTAAGGTTATATGTAACTCCTTAACCAAGCTAAAGCTAAGCATATTACTCTCCTTAACTGCTGAAATCATAGGCTTAAGTGAAGGAAAGAGAGAATCATAAACAAAAGATGAATATTTTCTTTTGTATCTTGATGTGAAACAAAATACATAGCATACACCTATTTATACTTATAAGACTTGTAATCCTAATTAACTAAGTAAACAAATCATGACGTGTAAAGAAATATGAAAAAGAAAACACACACACACACACACTTTATGAAGCCCGGAGCCGGACACTAACATGGACACGACAGACCCGGAGTTACGACTAAACTGTAAAAACATAGGATACGGGACACGAGATGTATATACATATTAGTTTCAAACTTTCAACTAGCACATTGTCAACTAACACAAAATGAATCTAATCTATCTATCTAATATCCAAAAAAAAGTGAAAAATAATGACCATATAAGATTTTTTCCTTATTTTTATAATCATAATAGAAACTTATGTGATAAGTTTACAAGTTTATGAGTTTTCTAGAAAATCATTGAATTTGAGGTTATCAACATTGTGTTGGAGTCATATCAAAATCATGTCAAAGACAAAAAAAATGTCTTTCAAATTGGAACATGCGTGTCATACAAGTATGTAACGTGTCATACAAGTATGTAACGTGTCAGTATCCAAAAAACATGAAATACACGTATCAAGAATTTGATTGTTTTGTTTTCCAATTATTTTTATCTAAAACAGAGTGAAGACATGTTTTTACTGCTGTATTCAAGCAGGGCATAAATCCCCAGACTGATTCTCCTTTCTCAACCTCACCCAGCCACTAAGACCCGCTCCTTCATGCTAATTAATTGCAAATAACTAACTACTTAAGCAACGAGTTTTTGACACAATCAGCCATTTGAAAGCTGAACTACTTTGTTAATGAAAAATACTGCTAAAACAACTCCCTTTTTTTCTACTATTTTTCCAACTAAATTTTACCTGAATGAAATCCAGGACATGCTTTTACTAAAGGGTTAGAGCAAATCAGGTCAAAATTTACTCAGAAAACTGAAGCAAAGGCAACTTTGTTCTTGCTACCTGTTTTCACTACTGTAATCATTTTACAGGAAAGCTGTGGTGTTCCCATATAATTCCAATACCCACACTGGATGTTTCCAATACCAGTACTTATTGAATACATATGCAAGCAAACCCAATAATCGTATCACTCGTGTAAAACTAAGTCCACACAAAAACACCAAGTCTTGTTACTTAGGAGTTTAGTCTTCTACTAACTGAGACAAAATGCTACTTCACTATCAAACAATCATTTTGAATAGAAAACACTCTTTACCCAAAAAAAAAGAAAACAAATAAAAGAAAATATATTCCTACCTAGAAAGATTATCAATTAAATTGTTTTTCTTTGTCCAAAAAAGAAAAATACAAAAACTCTTTAGATCAAATAGTTCTCATATTAGTTTGCCATCATAACATATAGGATAAAGATTGGTTGTCGTTTTCCTTACTGTTATTGTTCGTACTAGATAATTAAAAAAAAATTAAAGAAGCTGCTACAGTACACTGTACAAATAAGGTTGAACCATGATCTACCCAGCACAAAGCAGCAACTTTTGCTCAGAACTAAAGAGAATAATAACAATAGGAATTTCATAGAATGAGTAATTTCAAATTCCACTACCTGAAGTCGACGTCATCATGAAGCGATTCAACGGAAATAGGAGCGGCAGTATTCGCACTAAGAATTTCTTTAGTCCGTTTAACCTGTTTCTTCAATTTAGCCATGGCCTTGGGAAATTTCCTCACATCGATCCCACCACCAACGTGCGCGTTGAACTGATCCGCAAAATACTCCACCAATCGCAACTCCATGTGCTGACCACCAAGCTCCGGGTTCCAGCGCACATCCTTGACCTGAAACTGGTTCACGGACGCACTCTTGCCATACTCCTTACCCTTGTACGACGAGAAGTACACAAGCGCCGCGTAGGTACTGGTAGCACCCATGTCATAGAAAATCACGTGCCTCGTCTCGTTCGAGAAGTCCTTATCGATCCCGTACTGCAACGCCGCACCAGAATGCTCGTTTATCAGAGACAAAACGTTAATCCCCGCCAACTGGGCCGCCGCGAGCAGCCCTTTTCGTTCGGCCTGTCCCATGTACGGCGGCACCGCGATCACCGCGTCCTTAATTGGAATCTTCGAGTGAAACTCCGCTAAATTCGCCGCGTAACCTAACACCATGGCGACGAGTTCCTCGGGGGAGTAAACGCTGTCATTTTCGTTTCCGTCGTCCACGACAACACTCATGCCGCCTCGGAAATTTTCCTTCGTCTCGAAAGGGAGGTACATTGAGTTAAGAATCCTCTGCGCAGAAGCGTAGGGCTTCCCGAGGAGGTCGCGCGTTTGGGAATAGACCTTCTGCGGGTAACGCGCGGCGAGGCCTGCCGCCTCTTCGCCGAGAAGGCGGTGGCCATCGTGGAAGGAGACCAGTGCAGGCGATTTCCGCTTGGACATCTCGTTGATCGCGATCGAGATCGGAGATTGACCAGGCTTCAGGTTGACCACCGCCACCTTCAACGATTCGGAACCTAGATCTACGCTGAAAACCGCAGATTGCGATGGAGAGAACAAGAGTGCGAGGGAGAACAGCACAGTCAATGCCACCTTCCAAGCCATGTTTTTTCGACGGAATGCGGCGTTTTGCCGCCGAGAAGGTGAGGGAAAATTATGTGAATGTGTTTTGGGGAGAACGGAAGCGAGATTGTGGAGCCGAGTTTAATAATTAATAATTAATAATAGTAATAATAAATAATAGTTGTGGTGTTCGAAAGAGAGTACTTTGCTCTCCTTGAAGTGTATTTTACGGGACAAAGAATGACGAAGTGAGGAGAGTTTAACCACTGAGAGAAAGACAGGTGGCGAAATGTACACGTGGCGGGAATTGAGAAGATGAGGTGTGTTGTTCTTGACTGGTGCGTGCTGAAGGTTCTCGCAGAGTCAAGAATGTAGCAAATGCATCAAATGACGCTTCTAACCTTGTATACTGTAGTTAGTATGCAACATGAAAATCACAAACTAATATGAAAAATTCACATTTTAACACGTTCAAGACGTTTTTAAGTGTTTTATCGATACTTTTATGGGCATTTTTATGTACTAAATAAATGTATTAAATTTATATCATTTTTAATTTTATGTTACTTATAGTGCGTTCTAAACATATTATATATATATATATATATATATATATATATATATATATATATATATATATTTTGCCGTTTCGATAATAGAACTACAAGGTCCATTAATAGAAATATTATAAGATATATTTGTAAAAGTAAATATTTTCATATTGATATAATTACGACGAATCTTTGGTTTGATTTCTTTAATATCATATATTAACTAAATATTTTATATAAAAGGTACGTTGACACATTATTATTGTGATTATTATTTAATTGAGGTAAGTCGTTATTTTTACTAATATTATTACATATTATATTAACTCTTTTATCATTTGGACATATAGGCCCAAAAATTCTATAAATATATTAAGTGTTCCTTTAATATACTCATTCTCTCTTGTTAAAAACATTGTAACTTTCTTATTCACTTGAATATCGGAGAATCGTTTATGGGTGGATCTTCACTTGTCCTTCGACCCTCAGAAGCATCATATTAAGGTATGGATGACAAAGTGGGTTGGGCATGATGGGCAGGGATGGCAACCGGGTAGGGCGGGAACGAATTTCGCTATTCCATATTCATTCCTATAGAAAAAATTCATCTACATCCTCATACCCAAACCCAACAGGTATCAAACTTTTGTCTCATCCTCATCTCCACCGAGTAACGAGTATAATCTCATACATATACCCATAGATGTTTTCTTATTACTTCAATATTAATTTTAATTTATTTTTATAAAATAATAAAAAATTATGTAAAGGAAACATAATATTATAAAATATTCAATATTAGAAGGATAATTGTTTGTTTCTTCGATATCAAATACTTTAAAATAAATTCTAATTGTTTATATTTTAGATTATAATACAAAATAAAATTTCATGAGAACCAAATATTTATTAAATTTGCAAATATTAATGAAACATAGTTGTTAAAATTTAAAAATATAAAAGGAAAACAAATATTCAAATTAAAATATATTTTAAATGTTTGTTTACTTCAATCTTTTACATTCTAATGAATCTCTTTTTTATACACTAATAAAAGTTATAATACATCATTTGATCAAAATGATACAAAGAACAAATAATAATCATAATAAAAGTTTAAAATAAATTATAATTGTTTACATTTTAGA
>Ga0214543_1008459_pt1 | contig 16810 bp, 6 predicted proteins | sample CNSS2metaG_FD_160094 | JGI IMG/M metagenome (GOLD analysis project Ga0214543, IMG submission 160094) | Root nodule microbial communities from cowpea collected in UCLA plant growth center, Los Angeles, California, USA - CNSS2 | ecosystem: Host-associated > Plants > Roots > Nodule | place: USA... | reverse complement strand
TCAATCAGGGAGATATGGAAGATTGAAGCTGTAAGATTTTCCAAGAAAAGGAACAAAGGAACAAACAGACATTTGCAAAACAGAGTAAAGAGCATTTCTTTTAATCTTTAAATTTCTAATTACATTCTATTTTTTTAGAAAACTTTTTACAATGTAGAATATTCTTTTACTTAAAAAAGAAACAAGATCACTTTCGGAATTATTAACTCCAAATAATAAGAAAATTAATGATTGTCTTCGATGTTATTTGCTTAATTCACATTTAAAACGTCTTTTTAATAAACTATAATGACACTGACAAACCTAAATGTTTTTAATGAATTAATTTTTTTTTATAATTACATGTTTAAAGTAATAATCACTTTAAACACATTAAACACTAATCTATTTAGTAAGACAAATACATTTTATAAAGCAGTTCCTATATTTATCTATATTGTAAAAAATTATTATTTCATACCTATTCTCACATTTTAAAAAATTCAGTGAGTAGTATTATTTAATAAAAGTAATTAAATAATAATGCAATCTTTACGACCACACGAAGTGGATCTTCATTTTCGGTTTTCGGGTATAAAAGTTAACCTAAAACTCTCTTAGACTTCACATCTCGGCGCTCGTTTCCTTCGGTCTTTCCTTTCTTTGTTGCCGCTCCAAGTCACTTTCTGATTCTTTGACTGTAAGTTTTCATGGAATATGTTATTATATTTCATTCTCATATTCTTGTGCCTAAAAAACTTTAAACGATTGTATTGCATTTTTTTTTCTAATGTTATCAGTTTGTTTCAATTTTAATATTTTTTTCTTAATAACTCTGTTCTTATTTATGCTAAGATAATTAAAGGAATGATATATGCCATTTGTTCAGTTTATAAACACATGAACATTAATTTATATTTATATATTTATGTCACAGTAGCTATTTCAAAAACTTGCTTTAAAGTATACGGATCTTGTTTTCTATATTATGGAAAATTGTTTTATATATTATACCAGCTTGAAGTTTTTTTCTTTTCCATCACTAAGCATTATGTTGATTTTAACATCCTTGTTTTCAAAGTGTATATTTTATTATTTTAACAGAACATTACTTTTATTCATCAAGGAATCTAAAATAGCTAATTTATCTAAGAAATTCAAGACTGCATTCTAGATGAGAATATCTTATTTTATACAACAATAAACTTTTGTCAATCGGATTAAAAAATGTTATTTGCAAATGTTATTTCCAATTATTTCATCTTCTAGACCATGTTAATTTTCCGAACAGGTAAGAAGAGAAGCACCATCGTGGAAGAGATTATTAGTACAGTATTCATCAAATTTATTTTCTAACATAAATTATTGTTTTTTATTGTGAGCTGAAAAAATTGTATTGTGTAATTATTATATTAACTTTCATGCGTGTCGGTTAATTTGAAAATATATATCTTATTTTATGTTTTGTTGTTGGAACCATTCTGAGTTATGGCTTTGAATATTGGTGAGATTTGATACCCATTTTAGTCAATTTAAGAATTTCTTTTGATATTGATTCGTGCATTGTGTTGTTGTTAACCAAATTATAATTTGTGATTATATGTATTGTTACATGTGGTTAAATGTCATTGTTGATTTCAGTCTAATAATGTAAAATTTAATAATTAATTGCATACAGGAATTGTAGTTCTAGTTTTGAAACCATATTGTGAAAGGATGAAATCTTATACATCTATATAAAAAAGTTAAAAATTAATCCTTTCGTTGGTTTACAAAATTGGAATTATAATGTATTAGTCACATGTTTGGATGCAATTGATTATATGAATATTATATGGTTATATTAAAGAAAAAAACTATATAAAAGAAAGTAAAATAGTTTATCTATGTCAGAAATTTAATACTTAAATTATTAGACTTTATTGGCAGAGAGATGTTATTATTCACAAATAACACATATTTATTATTCCATCTTCTAAAACATGTGATTTTGCAAACAGAAATGCATGGAAGTATGTTATCTGATTGCATAAAAAATGAAGGGATGCTGCTGCTAATCAAATCAACACTTTTTACATTTTTTTGTTTTCTTACATTCAATTGACACTGCTAAGTTATTATTATTTATTTATTTTAAAGGCAGCAATGAACCCTGAAGGTTAATATATGGAGGAAGTTCAGTGAACCTGATGGGTGAGTAGTTTTTGTTATTGAAAGTATACAGCATTCATTATTTTTGTTTTTAATACCAATGCTAATCATTTTTCTATTTTAATCTTTTCAGGAAACGTAGCTGAGACCCGTCTCTCAAACGACGACGTCTCTGTTCAAGTCAACACTCGTATTAAAGAGTAGAAGTCATATTAAATATAGAGTTAGCATGTAATTTTATGTATTATTTTATTAAATTTCTACTGTGTTTTTCGTTTCATTTAAAGATGTAATGAGATAACAAGTCATAAAATGATTCCATTACTTTTATGTATTTTTTTGTTATATTTTCAGTGTGTCTTTTCTTCACTCATAACAGTTACTGAATCTATTTTATCAGAAAACGTTGAGATGTGTGCCATATGAATATCCAATGAATTTACCGATACAAGGTATTCAAAGTATGCATTAATGTAGCATTGAGATGCTGAAGTAGGTTACAAAACACAAGTATCCAGATAAGAAAAACAAAATTTAATAGGGTTAGAAAAATGAGATTTTGACCATCGTAACATTATTCACCTTTGAAACATCATTATCTAACATACACAGAAAAGTAAGATGCATGGTTAGAAAAAGAAAAGAAAACTTTAAAGAGGATAATAATATTTTGACCTTTTTTTTTTCAGATTCAACCATGCATGCGCGTGTATCTTAGTTCAATGCATACAAAATTCACCGATTTTTTCTCTTATCAGAAAACATTGAAGTGTGTGCCATCAACCAGATGGTGGTTATCTGTATATATATATATATGTTTAACTTAATTTGGTAAATCTTCACACTCTCTCTTCTGCGCCTTCTTTCTTCTTCCTTTCTTTTACACTCTCACAATTTCTATTCTATCTCAGAAATTTATTACTTATACATTATTAGACATTTTATATATTGTCTCAAACAAGAAAAATGTTTTAGAGACATCTTATTCAAAAATTATATTTATTTACTGTTATTCCATCTTCTAAACCATGCTATTTTGCAGACAGAAACACCATTGTGGAGGAGATGGTGATATTAGATATTATTAGAATTTTATTTATCAAAATTATTTTTTAACATCGACTCGACAAGGAATTCAATATTGGTAATGGAATAAATTGCAGACAGTATGCCAATAATGCAGTCTGCATTGGAATTCTGTGAGTGTGATTGAATTAAAGTTTGATGTGGTTAAATGGAAATCAATGCATGTGTTTAATCCCTCGCTATCATCAGGAATCCACCGATGATTCTACCAATTATGGTTTTGATCTGAGACAGTGTAAGGAATCCACCCATGATGCTGCCAATTAATGTTTTTGGTGTCTCCTTATGAATCCAGCGATGCATTATCAGTTCTGCTCTGCATTATACAGAAGGCGAAGAGGACCATCACCTTAATAAGAGTGCCGCCACGTAGAAGGTTTCAACGTTGTACCAATCAAAATCTCTTAAATATCATAAATATTACTTACTGTATTAAGTAAAATTCCAGCTAAGAAAGATATGAAAATAAAGATAAATATCATTTCCTGATGAAAGAATGGGTCAGACTTGAACATTGTTTTTGTTTACAAGGAATGAACACATTATAATTCTATGAAGTTCTTTTTCTCTATAAAAAGTGATTTGTTATTGTAGTTTAAAATATAGATTTTACTAATAAGCTGAGAAACACCAAAATTATTACTTCTCTTCCGAAACATTTTCTTTAACAAATATTAGTTTAATTATTTCTTCAAGAATGTAGATAAAAAAAGTAAGTAATTAACACAGCACTTGTTACTAACAATGTATCAGAACATTTATTGTTTGCATTGAAGATTTAAGTAATTGGGGAGAGATAGAGCTGCATCGTGTGAATCAAAGACAGAAGAAAGACAACACGTAAGTATTCTTTAAAGGGTTGGATTCATAGATATTTTTTTTTCACTTAAATAACATATTTTATATATTTTTTTCAACAATATATTGTGTCAATTATTTCCACGTATAAAATTTCAGTTTCAGAGAGAATCCTAAACACAGCATTTATTAATTGAAAAAACAATCGAATTTCAATTTGTGAGGAATTGAATTTTGAGATAGGTTTTAGTATTTTTTCTTTTTGTTCTTTATTTAAAAATAAATAATGTAGGAAAATTTTTAAGAAAATATTTAAACAAGTAATTGGTTTGAAATATAATTATGTAAAAAACATCTATCAAGGTAAAGAAGTGTATAAAAATAATAATCTAGACAAGAAAATATTTGAAGAAATAATTATTTGTAAAAAAAACATTCACTTCTGCATCTTCAAAGCACAGCAAATGAGACTGAAAAAAAAAAAAAAAAACAAAAAAAATAAATTAAAATAAAAATAAAAAATTTAAAATATAAAAAAATAAAAAAATAAAATAATTATATTTTTAATATATATATATATATATATATATATATATATATATATATATATATATATATATATATAAATATATATATAAATATTGGACTTAGTGGTTGGAAATATTTATTGTTATTTAATTATTTTTATATAGAAAACACGTGTAAGTTCATCTTTAAAAAAGTTATGGAATAATACTTTTTAAATTATGCATAAATATATTAACAAATTTATAAATGTCAGTGTCTATCCTTTTAAAAATTAGTATAAAATAAATTTTATTTAATTAAAAATTTTCATGTTAATCAAATAAAGATTCATAATAAATTTAATATTATTGGAATATGAAATAATTTATTGTTAATTAAATTTTTATGTAAAATAATATCATAAGCTAACCTTTGAAAAATAAAAATAAACTACAAAGTAATAATTTTACCTCAGCTATATTTCATATCCGGTTATATATTAATTTAGCCATTTTAGTTAAATCGTAGATTAATTAAAAAATAATGATAAATACTGTAGAACATTGTAGGAAAACAAACATTTAGCATCTACTAAGTATTATTGAATTTTGAAGATCAGTACTAAGTAGTGCTAACCAAGCCTAAACTAATTCAATAATAATTTCTAACTTTAATTTTGTGTTAAACAGTTTAGAGTAGGGTGAGCCAATAATAATAGCATTTTATTAAATTTACTTAATTTTGAGTTGATTAAAAAGATGTTAAATAATTTCTTTTATATTAATTTTGTCCGTGTAAGTTTATCCACATTAACGATATTAATTTAAACGAAGGAAATGAAAAACATGATAAAAAATGTATATGAATAAAAAGATAAATACATATCAAATTACAGTTTGAATATAAAAAAATAAATTTCACTAGTTTTATTTAAATTTCATTAATAATAAATATGATTACATATTTCAATTTTAATAATTATCACGTACCTTTATTAAAAAATTTACATTTACTTACGATATATATATTATTTAATATAATAATTTCATTTACAAATATATTTTCATATTTCAACGCAGCTACACAACACACGATAGTCTCTGTCTATCAGTACAATCTAATTTATGTTCAACTATAAAAATTAACTAAATGATAATATCGTCATCCTTCAATAATATTTGGCATTAATAAGTATTTTTTTTTATCTATACCAATTGTGAATGATTTATATCTTTAAAGTATAATAAACTATTATTACATATTACTTTTACCGTTCCCAATAATTTCACATAATTTAGAAGTTAAGGTTTGAAATAATTTTAAAAATATTTCTTCATTCCACTCTTAAGATATTTTATAAAAATAAAATTGTGACAGGAACTTAACATTCCAAAATGGATAATTTTATTGACAACAATCTTATCAATCAACTTAAAAATAGAATATTACAATTTTTTGTATTCAATTATTTATTTACTTAAAACAATCATATACACTAACAATTATAATTTTTAAAAGAAATATAGGTAAGAAAATAGTAGAACTGTTTTTCTTTTGTCGACCAAAAAAAAAATATTATAAAAGAACATTAGGAGGGCTAAAAGCTTGTACAAATATCTATTATATACATAAAAACAGCATAATCATTCTTCACACCACTCATAATAAAGATTTCTTCATGTACCCTCTTATTTTTTCCTACACCAAGGTATCATAAATTTCAAGCGATTTTACTAGAAAAATTCTAATTTTTTTTATCAGCAAAGAATATTAATATATATACAGAGACACTTTAGGGGTGCCTCAACCCTTATACAGATCCTGATTTTACATTGAGGTTCTTAGATAAACTAAACAACCTAATAAATGTGTATAGCAAAAAGATTAAAGACAAATAGAGTACCTTACATATTCAAAATGCAACTAAAAAGTACCACCTTAAGAATATCCACTCATAGGTACTTGTTTAAGTTGGTAAACATTGGCAATTATTGGATTCATTCCCTTTAGTCCAATGCTAGTGCTAGATTCAAATTTGTTCATGATATCTATTTGAGAGCTTCCTGATCAGTAAATAGATATGTGTGTAACATTTTGTTCCCTGACCTATTACTCAAAATTAAACAGCAAAGTGTTGTGCGTCCAGTAAACCATTGCAGCTTTGAAGACTTCCCCTGTGAAATATTATGCATAAAGCAAAAGAGACCTCTAGACTGAATAGTCTGAGTGGGTTATAACACATGTTTTCTCCATATCATATTTTGATTGGAGGATTCTATGTTATTGATTTGATGCACTAATTGGGCACAAATTCCAATCATTATAAGAGAAATGGACAAGTGGGACTTTGTATTTCATCCATGCCCAAGCATTTAATTGTTCCAAAGTAAAGATTTCCTTTCAATCCACTTTCCCTTGTTTAAACACAATCTTATTTCTATGGTTCCAAATATTCCAAATAATTGATATCCATAAGCCCTTCCATATTTTATTTTCTTTGTTGTTTAAGGCCATTAAAGAAAATTGTTGAAAATGCATATTTAGTTGATTATGTTGCACTGAACTTATACCCACTCATTTATTACAAAAGTTCCAAACCATGTTTGCAATTTTACACGTTAAGAATAAATGGGTTGTATTTTCCTCCTCCAACCCACATAGGAGACATGATGTTTCTGCTCATTGTAACCCTCTTCTGCTCAAGTTTTCCTTTGTTGCTATTTTATTCAATATTGCCCTCCACACAAAATATTGTGATGATGGAGCTACCTTTATACTCCAAAACATGTTGAACATATCAAAATTTTCCCAGATAATTGGAGTTTTCAATTTCAAGTACGCAGATTTGATTGTGAATTTGTGTTCCTTATCTTTCCATACCAAAAGGTCCTCTCCTTCTCTTAGAATTTGTGTTTGATTTAACATTTGTTTAAAATCCTCTAATTGATGCAATTCCCACTCAAACCAATCTCTTCTCCATTTCATCAACCATACCCAGCCATTGTTAGTCCATTCACCGAACTCCCTTAGTGTTTTCTCCTTACTAATAGAGTTCTCATATAATTTAGGGAATCTTATATAAAGAGGCAATGATCCCTTCCATGTATCTTCCCAAAACTTAATCCTAGATCCTGAACCTACTTTCCACTCCAAGTTTTGGTTAAACCATTTTCCTTCCTCTCCTTCACCACATACATCACATAAGTCTTTCCACCACCTTGATGTATAATGCTTTCTAGTATGTCTTCTTAGACCTCTCCAAGATCCATATTTTGATTCTAAGATATCCTTCCACAATCCGTGTTCCTCCATGCCTAGTCTCCACTTCCATTTGGCTAATAAAGCTTTATTAAACAAATGGATATCTTTTAATCCAATTCCTCCTTCGTGCTTAGATTTACAATTTTTTTCCCATCTTATCCAAGCAATCTTTCTACCCTCATGTCCCCAACCCCAGAGAAAATTTCTTTGAAGGTTCTTAATAATCTCACAAACACCTATCGGGGCTTTATAAAAAGAAAAATAGTAAAGGGGCAGGGCTGTTATGACTGATTTTATTAGACAAATTCGTCCCGCAAATGATAAATGTTTGCCTTTCCATGTGGACAATTTATTTTTAATTTTTGTAATCATTGGTTGCCAAAAAGATTGCTTTGTTGGGTTACCTCTACATATAAACAATGTATCATCTACAAATTGTAAGAGATTGACCTTGACTATATTTCTCCCTACATTTATGCCTGTATACAGATTTTCTCTTACAGCTTGGTTTACCATTCCAGATAGGCCTTGTGCCACTATTAAGAACAAAAAAGGTGCAATAGGGTCCCCTTGTCTTAACCCTCTTGTTGGATTGAATTGTTTGGTTGGGCTTCCATTTACTATAACTGAAATCGTGGTGGATTCTAAACATTCATTAATCAAACTTATCCATTGTCTATAGAATCCTAGTCTCTCCATCATGTAATAAAGAAACTCCCAACTTACGAAATCATATGCTTTTTCATAGTCTATCTTGATTACCAACCCACATTTCCTTTTTCGTTTTATGTCTTCAACTGTCTTGTTAGCCACTAAGATGCTATCCATCAACCCTCTTCCAGATATAAAAGTAGATTGTGACCCATCAATTATCTTAGGCAAGACCTTTTTCACTCTATTAGATAAGATTTTGGATATCACCTTGTATATGCATCCTACAAGGGAAATAGGTCTTTATCCATCTAATGTGATCGGGTTTTCTGTTAGTAATTTTGGGTCATGCATATATATGATACATAATTAAATGTGTTAGGGCCATTATTTATTAAGCCAAATAATAAAGTGATCTGACTAAATTAAAGATTTGGCTAAAGGCATATATGTCATGAAAATAAATATTGTGTAGAGACCATTTAGTAATTTCTAATTTGATGAGGGACCAAATTAGAAATACTAAAACTTAAGTAATTCAGTTTATAAATGGTCGTGGTCTCCTTTTGAGAGCACACACAAAGTCATAACGTACTTTTCCTGTCTGTTCCTTTCTCTCTATCCCCATCAAGAGAGAAAACCAAAGGGAAATAAAGGTGCTCTACAGGAGGAAGATCACTGTGTATCAGGAGTGCTCCAATATTGTCGTTATGGCCAATTCAGGTACGCTTCCGATTACTATTTACAACATGATTATCAGTATGGAATAATGTGTATGAGTTTATGATTAATTATTAGGATCATATTATGCGTTTATGCTTACATGTGGGATCAGAGTCACCCATACTTGATTCATGCTTGTCTTTCAGTAATTTAATTAATTTCTATTCAGAACCCTAAATCCCTAATTCTGAACCCTTAATCCCAATTCTGATTTTGGGAGAAAAAGCCCAAATTGAGAATCATAGGGTTTCTTAAATCCCTAATTAATTTCAATTTAGAACCCTAATTAGTTAAAAATCCCCAAATCTGATGGATTATTCTCGAGGGTTCAGAACCTTAGAATCCCATATGCGTGAACCCTAATTTTCAATTGGTGTTCCTTCTTCCTTGAGTGCCTTCATCTTCATCACTGGAACTGCGCCGTTGTGGTTCGCGTCACTAGAGCTGCATCGATCTCTGTCACGGAGGTTCCTCCAGCGGTGCGCAACTCGCAGTAGTTTCGTCGTCAGCGGAAACGATTCAGGTTCATGGCTGCGTCGATGGTGGTTCCTCCAGCAGTGCAGTCGCGCGACCTCTGTTGCGGTGACAGCGGCCTCTTTTCCCCTTCTACGAATGCACCTCCGTTTCTGGTTTTTTGCAAGTCCGAGGAGGTGTATTCTGCAGCAGCGGTGACTCGCGATGGCTTCGTCAATGTTCTTCGTCTCCGACAACATCAAACGTGACTGTCGTGGTGGCCTGGTTTCGCGACGCCGATCTGTTACGCACAGGGGTTTCGCGACGTCGATCTGTTGCACCGATCTACAACGTTGATCTGTTACGGTGCTCGCGACAGCCTCGTGGTGATGGTTCACAGCTGCAACGGTGGTGTCGGCGGGGTAGTTCCGCGACTCGCAGTGGCTTCCTGCAGCGGTGCGCAACCTCTGTTGCGGTGGTTCGTCGCGCTGCTCATGGTGGATCGCGTCGCCGCGAGCCAGATATGGTTTCACGTTACAAGTGCTGCCACGGTGGACCGCAGTCATGATGGTGTTGTCGGTGTTGCGTTACAGGTGCGTGATGGTGCTGCGTCACGGTGTGGCGGCTAGGGTGGCCTCGCGGCAACACCGATCTGGTTCATGACGGCGGCTTCGCAGAACATGATGGCTAGGGTTCAGGGTTCTGTATGGTTCTGCGGGTGAGGAGAAAGAGAAAAAAACCCTAATTGAATTAATTAATTTAATTTTAATTAATTTTGAATTTTGTGTTCAAATAAGACATTTGAACATAAGGATTTATATTTTTTGAAATATAAATAATTTTATTTATTTTATATATATTTTTTTGTTTAATATATAAAATAAATATATTTGGTTTTGGAATAAATAAATAATCAAATTCTGGTTTTGTTTAAATTTTAAATGAATTAATTGTATCAAGAAGTCACTAAAGTGACCTCTCTTGAGTAGATAGTTCATGAAAAATGTTAAATGTTGGTGTTTATGTACGTTCATGCGAGTATTGATCGGCCCAAAGGAAGATTAATATTTGGCCGGATTGCATACACACTTATGATGATCAACATGTGATAATTATAAATCTAAAGATTGGTTTGTTGTTGGACGTGCTTTATTATCAATGTTTGATCATTACAACCAGATACCCCTAGCAGTTGATATTATTGTCCAAAGACTTGATATTAATGGTGCATTGGGTGATTTGGGATGGGTTAAACCATTATTTGAATATATTTATAATGATTTATTTTATTATGTGAGCATAATAAATTAATTCCTCTTGTTTTATATACAGCTATAGTTACTGCTGTCTCTGCCAATGTGAATTCTGTTCCGATCCTCAATGGAACAAATTTTAAGGATTGGAAGGAGAACATTGAAATTATTCTTGGCTGCATGGATCTGGATCTTACATTAAGGATTAAGCAACCCCCTACTCCTACGGCGACTAGTACTCCTAAAGAGATGAGGGATCATGAGAAGTGGGATCGCTCAAACCGCATGAGCATAATGATCATTAGGTGCGGCATCCCAGAGGTGTTTAGGGGCACTGTTTCTAAAGATATTACAACTGCCAAAGAATTCCTTGCTGAGATTGAGAAGCACTTTGCAAAAGCGATAAGGTGGAGGCAAGTACTCTTCTTCAGAACTTGATCTCCATGAAATATCAAGGCAAAGGAAATATCAGGGAATATATTATGAGCATGTCTAATATTGTCTTCTAACTCAAGGCACTAAAGCTTGAAACCTCAGAAGACTTACTCATTCATTTGGTGTTGATTTCTCTTCCTGCACAGTTTAATCAGTTTAAAGTATCTTATAACTATCAAAAGGATAAATGGTCTCTTAATGAGCTCATTTCATATTGTGTGCAAGAAGAGGAAAGACAAAAGCAAGACAAGACAGAAAGTGCTCATTTTGCAAGCACCTCAAAGGCTAAGGGCAAAAGAAAGAGATCGGAGGATCCCAAGAAGGAAGCTGCTAAGGGTCCATAACAAAAGAAACAATCTCAGGAAAGCAAATTCTTCTGCAATAAGATTGGACACGTAAAGAAGAAATGTGCCAAATATCATGCTTGGCGTGCAAAGAAAGGTATGTTTCTTACTTTGGTCTGTTCCGAGGTCAATTTAGCGTCAGTACCTAGTAACACTTGGTGGTTAGACTCAGGTGCAACTACTAACATCAGTGTTTCTATGAAGGGTTGCCAAAACTACCGGAAGCCAATTGATTATGAAAGATGGATATATGTTGGAGATGTCAAATCGGTGGAGGTGGAGGCTATTGGGCATTTTAGATTATTATTATTATGTACTGGTTTTTATTTGGATTTGAAAAACACTTTTGTTGTGTCGTCATTTAGACGAAATTTAATTTCATTTTCTTATTTGGACAAATCCGGTTATTCTTGTTCATTTGGAAACAATGAATTTAGTTTGTCTTTTAATTCAAATATGGTTGGAACTGGTTCACTTTTGGCTTATGATAATCTATATTTGCTTGATACTGTGACCACCTATAATGAAACCCTCAATACAGAAACTCATGGTACTAAACGTAAAATTGACAATACTCAATCAGGAGCATTATAACACAAGCACTTAGGTCACATCTCTAAAAATAGAGTTGAACGACTTGTGTCAAATGGAATCTTAGAGTCCATTGACTTCACAAACTTTGATGTTTGTGTTGAATGCATTAAGGGCAAATAGACCAAAGCGAAGAGATTAGGTGCATATAGAGCTTCAAACGTCTTAGAATTGATTCATACGGATATTTGTGGGCCATTTCCTACACCTTTTTGGAATGGTCAACAATACTTTATATCGTTCATAGATGATTACTCAAGATATGCATACTTATTTCTTATACATGAAAAGTCACAGTCTTTAGATGTGTTCAAATCTTTTAAAGTTGAAGTTGAAAATCAACTCAACAAAAGAATTAAGTCTGTTAGATTTGACCGTGGTGGTGAGTACTATGGCAGATATGATGGATGTAAGACCCGTGGAATTTAATTAATTAAATAAATAATTAATTAATAAATGCGGGTGGGTGAATTAATTATGACATTAAATTATGAGTGGGATGATGTGAAAAAGTACTAGCTCAAGTGGTTGAGAGTACTTTGATTGTGTGAGAGGACTTGGGTTTGAGTCCTATGTATGCTAATTTTGTGTTATTATTTGTTATAATTTTAAATATATGATAATCATGTTGTGAAATAATATGTTAGTTGGATGATGATTGTTAGCATGAAACATGAATTGGCATGATGGTTTGATATTAATTTGGCAATTGCATGGTTATGGGTCCAAGTTTGGGAGGACTCGCATTAAACTTTATTTTTGGTAATTTTGGTTTTGGCTTGAATATGAAGGGGTAGAGCAAACCCTAAGTGAGTGGGCAGCCAAAGGAGGCTGGAAAGGCAACCGTAAGTGAGATTAATTGGACATTACATCCTCTTCAATGCTATTTTCGTTTTGGGATTAATCACCTAGCTTTAAGCACCATTTAAAAAGCAAAATTAGGTTAATAGAGAAGGTTTGGCAAGCTGGAAAATATACCAGAGAGAGAGCACGAAAATCTGGAATTTTGTGAGGTTTGAGTGAGAGTTGAGGGGCTGAATAGAGAGGAGCCCAGGAGGGTTTGGTGATCAAAGGAGAACTTCTCAATTTTCAAGTTTAAGCGAAAGGATCCAGGTTAGGGGAGTTTACACGTTAGAACTTTTGTAATTGTATTTGAATTGCTAGATATATGTGTATTGTTGATTTATGTTCGTTTCTGGTTGAATTTTTTTGTGTTTCTGGAAAATTCTTAGAAACCGCCTGGCGAGCTGTTCATAGCCGCCAGGCGGCGCATGCAATTGTACGTAATCTGGGTTCCTGGAAGAGGAACCGCCTGGCGGGCACACTCCGTGCCGCCAGGCGACACTTGAAGTTTTACCACATTCTGGGTTTGACGGATGAAGCGCCTGGCGGTGTTGACTGGACCGCCAGGCGGCGCGGGTCAGATTGGCTCATTCTTGGTATTTCTGGGCTATGGGCTGAACTGAATAGGAGGGGAGGTTAGCTATGATCATTAAGAGAGGGTTTGTGGTTAAAATCTGCGAAGAATAGTATGGGTGGAACATCAATTTTAATGGAAGAGTGGAGAGAATGTTTAGGGTTTAAGAAGGTGCGGATTATGGGTCTGGGAAATCTGTTAGCGGAAATTTAATTGAGTATTTTTGTTGTGGAAACGGTCCATTCATTTTGGTTAGGGGTTGCTATCTAATTGGAAGAATGTGAATGAGCTATATTAGGAAGATACTAGAAGAAAAGAGTAAGGCAGGTGCGGGAGTTCTGGAAAATTACCAGAACATTATGCACCGCCTGGCGGCACGAGTCTTGCCGCCAAGCGCCATCTCAGGAAAAACCAGAAATTTAAACGTTGCGAGAACTGCTGGAAATTATCGGGTGTTAGAGAGAGAGTGAGAACGCGGGTCACAGAGAGTTGGAAATATTAACGTAAGGATGATAGTGTAAGGAGCATGACTTTATAACTTGAGAGCGGGATAAGTGGGGGTGATGTGGAATTTAGAATTTTGAGAGTGTAAAGATTACTGGTATAGACTATCTACACTGGATTTAGTAGGAAGGTTGAGTTTTGAAACCATGTAAACCAATAGACCTGTTGATATGAAAGTGTGAGGGTTGGGAAGCTAATTGTTAAACCAGAATATAACTTAAAATCTAGCTTGCAGTGGATTTACAGATGTGTACTCAATTTGCAACTTATGGAAATGGTAGAATAGGAGAATAAAAAATGTTGGGGTCAAATGAGATAGATCATAAGCATAAGCTTGGGCACTGTTATAGACTGGGATTTTAACCTTCAGACTTAGTGAGTAAGTAACAAGTGATGGATGCAAGCAACGGTGCCTAAATTCATACCAGTACAGTGAAAATGGTGATATTGATATGGCGCCTGGCAGTGGGGGTTAGGCCGTCAGGTGGTAGCGATGGAACAGTGGGGTCCTGGACTTGGTGGCGCTTGGCGGAGGAGAAAGTCTCGCCAAGCGATAGCGGTAACACCATTACCTGCTGGATGCAGTGTCCGCCAGGCGGTGTGGACGATCCTACCGGGCGGTGGTTCCAAACTTTGTGATTTTTTAGGCACTCAGCGCCTGGCGATACGTGTCCCCCGCCAGGCGGTCTGGAAGCAGATAGGCGCCTAACGGTACGTGTCCCCCACTAGGCGATTTGGCTGTTGTAAGTCCTAAGTTATGGGACTTTGTAGGGTGATTTACAAGGCTTTTGGTGATGCCTCAAAGGTAAGATTGTTGGGTTCCTTGAGTTGAGCTCGGAACGTATCCCTTGAGTTGAGCTCGGGATAGAGGTTAAGCACGTACATTCCTCGAGTTGAGCTCGGAATGACATCCCTCGAGTTGAGCTCAGGATGGCGGATGAACACGAGGAACCCTTGAGTTGAGCTCGGGTTGGCGAGTGTTGCCGGTGTTAGTGTGCTGGTTGTAGCCAGTACGGATGGGTCCAGATAGATTGCCCTCCTCAGTTGTTGGCTGACGAGTTTGGTAGTCTTGGGGACATTATGGACTATGTTCGTAATTGGGAACTCCACCTGGCGTTACGGTGTATGATCCGTGGCATTGGTTCCCGCACGTGCTCTGTCGGTTGTAGCCGATAGGTTTGGCAGCAAATTATCTTGGGGTAATCACTAGAAGAGGTAGAACACGAATGGTCTAGTTGTGGCTAGACGTTAGAGAATTGAGAAAGAGATGGTATATTGGTTCTTTGTAAAAATTATAGTTATATGATTGGTTATTTAATTATTGTTATGATGTATGTTGATTTCATAAGCTCACCCTATCTGCTTGTGTTTGGCGATGATCGTGTACGTAGTACACGTGAGCAGATGATGTTGATGCAGGTGGAGCTGGTGACATTTAGCTATGGAGGGGGGATATCCAGGGTGTTTTATATTATTTGTATGGCTCGTAGTAGAGAGTAGTCCACTTAGTCACACACACACACACAACTTGCACATGTTTTTTTTTTTTAGTTTAATTCAAACGGGCTATGGGCTAGCCTGCCCGTTTTGAATCGCGGGCTGGCTCGGCAGGCCAACGAGCTTGGTAGACTGGATTGTCTCGGGTTGGAGGGTTGCATTTTGACCGAGTCATCTCTAATCCAAATTTAGTCATATTTGACTGTTTAGGCTCCGACCGAAACTTTGTCGTAATTAATCAAATTCGGATGAGACGGTCACGATCGAAATTTAGTGGTATTGAACCATTAAAGCATATTCTTATTTTCAACAAATCACTTTTATCTTAATATAACTATTCTCTCAACGTGTTACTACTGACTTTACCTAAATATTCTTTCAACACTATATCCTAACTTAACCCAATCATTTCTTAAACTACAAATCCCTATTGGTTTAAGACTAAAATAATTTCTTTGTAATCATTAGTTATAATAATGGTCATTGATAATTATAAAGTTCATACTTAAATCATTAATAATTACATAATATTTTTTATTCATTTTCTATTTTTTTTCTCTTCGATTACTTATATTATTATCTCTACTATTCTGAAACAAACAAATAAATTTGGAAAAATTGTTAATAACTTTTCTCATAACTAATTTGTTAAATTGAAACTTTTCATAGTCATTATACTACACTATGTACTTTAAATTATATATATATATATATATATATATATATATATAAATTAATGATAGCTTATCTATTTCAATTCACATTAATTTTATAACACATGTATATTTCTAAAACTTTATAAATCGTTCAAAAATTTAGAATGGTATGCCTACTAATTAAAAAATCTAAAACAACAGTAATTACTATACAAAAAGTTAAATAATAAAATTCAAAATTTAATATTCAAAAATTCAATTGTTATAATTCACATAAAAAATGGAATTAATGTCGGTGTATAAAACCTACGAGAAGATGAAAAAAGAAAATATACCTTAGAAGATATATTTTTATAATTCTGGAATATGATTTATTTGGTTATGAGACGAACAAGATTGAACATCAGTAATTAAAATAAGAAGTCCTTGAAAATTAATTATCAAATTATGTGATTTGATTTTTTATTGTCTTAATTCTTTTATTTAGTTTGAATGATTATTAAA
>Ga0214543_1008457_pt1 | contig 16811 bp, 4 predicted proteins | sample CNSS2metaG_FD_160094 | JGI IMG/M metagenome (GOLD analysis project Ga0214543, IMG submission 160094) | Root nodule microbial communities from cowpea collected in UCLA plant growth center, Los Angeles, California, USA - CNSS2 | ecosystem: Host-associated > Plants > Roots > Nodule | place: USA... | reverse complement strand
AATCCCACATTAAGACACCAATTATTGGCCAATTAAGGGAAAAAGAGAGAGGTTTTGTGGCTGGTTTTGTTGGATGGGTAGAGGAATACGAAAATCAGAGTAAGGTGAGTGTATTGAGTGAGACATTAAAGCTAAATTGAGGAGAACTAAGGAAGACTATTGGAAGTAAGGGAGAACCAAGGGCTACTCAAGTTTTAAGCAAAGGAAACCAGGTCAGGGGAGCTAGAACCGTACTTTTATTGTGTTGTTAAATGGTATGAAATGTATGAAAAACTGGATGTATATAACCTGCCTATATCATGTAATTTTCATGTTTCTGGAATTTTCCAGAAACCGTCTGGCGGGCGATGAACCACCGCCAGGCGACTCATCCTTTTCTGGGTTATTTTGGGGTTCCAAAGATGGAACCGCCTGGCGACACGTGACTGCACACCCAGTTTTCTAGGTTTTTGATGAATCGCCTAGCGGTGATGAACACCCTCCAGGCAACGCAAGTCAATTTTGCTCGATTTTAGTGTTTTGGGGTTTTGGGTTGATTATATTCGGGGAGAAAAGATAGTGCCAACTGTTTGGGAAATGATTGGAAGCCCGAATTCACTGAAGTATATAAAATTGAAGGTTCGATTGCGTGAAAATTGCATGAATATCAATTGTTGGGTTGATGAATTGGGGATTTCATAGTCACACTAGATTAAATGGTAAGGTTAGTGGAATTTCGTATATGGAGAAGTCTTATGAAGGAATAATGAATATAAACATGTGAAGGCAGCCTATTGGATCATAAATCGAGTGGAATCAGAATTGTAGGGGTTGCAATAATGTTCGCAAGTGTTGAGAAAATTTATGGGTTCCTGGAACTGTAGGAACCGCCTAGCGGCACCCAATTGGCCGCATGGCGCCACACCAGAGGTTGTGGTGTTTTGATTCACGAAAAACGCTGTTTTTCGTACTTTTCGCACAACAGTAACCGCCGGGCGGTAGTTTAGTCCCGTCGGGCACCAGGCTGCTAATTATGCGCGCTAGGCGCCGGCAATTTTTCTAGTTCGCGCAGTTTTTGTAAAACTGCATTTCCCGGTTCGTTAACCGTCTGATTTAGGTGAAATTTTGACAGGTGGTCTATAACATGTGGTTCTTCACTTTGAACGGTGGAGATTGGATTTGGAGGTCAGTAGCTAGATATATAAATTACTTAGTATTGTTGATTTTGGAGTCTGTAAAATACATGAATAAGCCCTTGATTAGTTCAAGTAAGTTCTAATGAAGCATGATTGGGTTATGTGGTAAGTCTCTATCAATTTGAATGTTCCTTTGGGTTAGTCACATGTGAAGAATTGGTTTGGTGAAGCCATGGTTGTCAATATTAAATTGCATTGGTGCATAAGATCATGTGCTTAAAATTGTTAGAATGCTGCTACTTATATTTTGTTTGAGCATGCTTGGGATGGTCTATATGACTAGGGGATGAATGCACATGTGAGGTGCTATAAGGCCTGGAAAATTATAGATGGCTATGCCTTTCATTAGGGGTACTCTAGAATGAGAGCAAATGAGAGCAACCTATGTGAAGTGTGCTTGAACCTGAACTAAAATCAGTACTGCGCAAGTACTGGTGTAGCGCCTGGCGGTGGTGATCGACTCGCCAAGCGACAACGTAGAAATAGGGGGTTCTGGATCTCGGTGACGCTTGGCGGTATGGAGGGGTGCGCCAGGCGGAGTCTGCAGTTTAGCAAATACTAAGGCACGTGGTGCCTGGCGGCATAGGAAGTTCTGTCACGCGATAGTTGCAACGACAGTGAAGACTAAGGCGCTTAGCGCTTGGCGGTACGTGTCCCCCGCCAAGCGATCTGGAAGCGGCAGCGCCTAGCGGTACCTGTCCCCTACCAAGCGATTTTACTACAGCAGTATTGGTGTTCTTAATTCTGTGGGTGTGATCTACAAGGCTTATGGTGATGCTTCAAAGGTGGGATTGCTGGTGTTCCTTGAGTTGTGGCTCAGAACGTATCCCTTGAGTTGTGGCTCGTGATAGGGGTTAAAGCGCGTCGTATTCCTTGAGTTGTGGCTTGGAATAACATCTCTTGAGTTGTGGCTCGGGATGACGGATGAACACGAGGAACTCTTGAGTTGTGGCTCGAGTTGGCGAGTGTTGCCGGTGTGAGTGTGTTGGTTGTGGCCAGTACGGATGGGTCCAGGTAGATTGCCCTCCTCAGTAGTTGATTGACGAGTTTGGTAGTCTTGGGACGTTGCGAACTATGTTCGTATTTGGGAACTCCACCTAGCGTTACGGTGTTGATCCGTAACATGGTTTCCTGCACGTGCTCTATCGGTTGTGGCCGATAGGTATGGCAACAAGTCACCTAGAAGTAATCACTAGAAGATGTAGAACACGAATAACCTAGTTGTGGCCAAGTGGTATGAATCAAAGGAAAGGAAATCCTTTGGAATGATTGTGTTATTTATATTGATATGTTGTATATGAGTATATATAATTGTATATGTTTTATCTGTTAAGCTCACCCTATCTGCTTGTGTTTGGCGATGATCGTATACGCGATATACGTGAGCAGATGGTGTTGCAAGTAGATCTGGTGAGGCATAGAGCCGGAGCGGGGCTAGTCTTGGGGCAATTTTCTCAGAGCTTTTACATTGTCTTTATGATTTCAAATTAGTTGTAATTATTAATATTATTGGACTATTTTTTATGGTAATAGTAATTATATTCAAGGATTTTGGCATATTTATTTATTTAATAAAGTTGAAATTTCCCGCATTTTTGGGAAATGGATTTATAATTAATGAGTTTTATTTTTTCTTATTTTATTTTATTATTTAAACCCGTAATATCCTGACTGGATGTTACTGTCGGAGGTTGTCGGAGGTGGTTGGATGCTATGGTGGCAGCAGCGGAGAGAGAGTGAGAAAGAGGAAAGTTCCAGAGGCGCGGGGAAGAAGAAGGGGGTTCACGAAATTGGAACCCTAAATAAACCATATGGCTTCGGTTGTTCAAGGAACCGAAGCCATACACCCCTTTTTGGCACCGGGTCTTGCTGGACCGAGGCCAAACACCTAACGGCTAGTTGACTTTTTCAAAATGCAGTCCCTTTTTGGCTTCGGGTCTTGTTGGACCGAGGTATATAGTGCTCTTTGGCACCGGTTTTGGGTAAACCGAGGCCTATAGTGCTCTTTGGCTTCGGGTGTTAGGTGAACCGAGGCATAAAACTTGGCTGGAATTGCAAAAATGCCACTGCGCCATTATATGAACTAGTGTCAGGGAAAAAATTTGAACTCACCCCACACCCACACTTAACCTTTTGCACTCCTGGGCAAAATTGAACAATTTCAAAACTTTATTCTAAGGTATTTTATTCCATATCTTTACTGGATTAAAGGAATGAATACAAATGGAAACAAATCAATCTTTTAGAAATCATGTTGTCATGCACATACAAATGGAAAGATTTTATTTTTCACACATATGTTAATCTTTTAAGTTTACAAGATAATCAAATATGAAAGAGAAACACTCAAGTTAAATGTATATTTTCTCACCAAAATTCGCTCAAGTGTTTTGGCTTGTGTTTCCACTCAAAATACCCATGCAAGAAAACACTTTCAATGATTAGCAAGAGTCTAATATTCACAGCTTTCAGAAAACATGGATTCAAAAATCATGAGGACTTCACAGGTTATAATGGGACTAAGGCAAAGGTAGGAATTTTTTTTTTAGGATTTTAGTGGTTTTGAAATAGTAAGGTAGAAAGAATTATGGAGCATAGTTTCGAAAACAATCCCTTTTGTCTTTTTTTCTATTTTATCCTTTGTTGCTCTTTTTCAGAAAGCAATCATTTTTCATTTCAACACTATATCATCAACAATTTTGTAACATAAAATCCAATCCCAAAATTTTCCCGCCCAAACGTCACATTAATAACAAAGTAAAATGTCCATAATTGAAATGACTCTCAAGCTTCTCTTGGCATGATTCATAACATTCACTGACTTTGCACCTTCCCTGGTCTCTGAAAAAGCCTCAATGTCATTTCCACTTCTCAAGGTTGGGGGACTACTATAGGGATATACCAATATACCAAGAAAAGAGAGTTTTTTATTATAGAAACCTTGGACACAACATGTTATGCCAAAGGCTGGGGGACTGGTGTACTATACTAGGCGGATATGACCGGTATAAATAGATACCTGGTCCTAGTCGCCAACCTATAGTCCTATTTAGGAAATAATAGCTAAACTCTCATAATCAAGTCATAAGCCTGATATTTGAGCCCTGATAAGGCCCATACAAACCCAAAGGAGGCCTAGCAAGCCCAATAAAGGCCTAGCCCATAAGCCAGGTAATCTATGATTAATGCTTTATAAATATAGGTGGACCATAATAATTCAAGGTACACAATTCATTAATACAAAAACTAAGATTTTACTTTTGAGAGCTCTCGTTGACTTGATCGTTGGAGTTCTTTTCTGCAGGTAATATCTAAAATGTTTAATCCAACAGTAGGACATGAAGGGATACCCAATAAAACTGATGAGTATCTGTCTAGGAGATTCAAAGATTGGGTGAGACTTGATTTGTGTTTCCTGATATTTTATTATCTTTTCCGCAAGAACATTAGGGCTTTCAATTTTAACTACATTAAGGCTTTTACTCTATAATATTCAAGAAATGATTTTTGAACATTTTAATCCTTCAGTATTATAAAAGAGACCTTTTACATAAGAGTTTTGAACAAATTATGTCACTTAAAACTTAAAATTCTAGTGTGAATGTGAAAGATGTAATTTTGTGTCAGACTTTTTACTTGACAAAAATATCATATTTCTATGGATGCACTAATCCATAATAGATGTGAATGAGTATCAGAGAAAAAAATAATTATAGAGTAAATTTTACCTTTGATTATGTAATGTTTGACATAAATTTACATGAAATATTGCATAATCCAATGTAATATTGGTATTTTTTTTTTAATTCAAATAGTTTTGGTTTAAAACTAGAACCTAAAATACACAAAAAAAACTAGTTCATATATACCAATAATATAACCCAAACATTTGTATCAAAAGTTAAATAAAATAATCTAATGTAACCTAAATGAGCTAAACAACATAAACCTAACTACACTATATATGTTGGAGAAAAAAGATTTACCATTGTTTTTTTATTTGTTGACGTCATCTCAGGATAATGCAGATTGTTCATTCAATACTTGAAACATTTGACTCGTCTTATTATGCAATACTCGTAAAAGACAATTAGCAAATGTTGAAATGGGTTACCTTGTTCAAGAATCAGTAATATCCTCTACTTTAGTATTACACTAAAATGCGCAAACAAGTGACAATATTATTTTCATACAACTTATAAATAAATGGGTTAAATATGTTTTTGGTCCCTTAACTTTTATAAAAATTAAAATTAGTCCCTCTTCGAAACTTTGGACCAATTTAGTCTCACATCTTCAAGAAAAATGTGTTACCCCAATACAAGTTGCACTCGTAACTAGGCTCCCAGCAAGGCATCGCATCATCACCTCCATCCAAAGCTGTGTAGCGATCCTCATCGTGATCCAACTCTGCACCCAAAATCGCTTGGCGCACCACTCGCGTCACTAGGCGGAACTTGGTTCCAGACCGCCTGGTGGGCTTTCCTCATCGCCAGGCGCCAAGCGCCTTCCAATACTCCTGGTAACAGCTTCCGCCTGGCGGGCCTTCCCTACCACCAGGCACCACGCACGTCTAGTGGCCACTGCCACTGTTTTGGTTCTCTATCGCCTGACGGCTCGTCCCACGCTGCTAGACACCATACAATAGCACAATGATATTGGTTTCTGGCACTTTTGAAAAGGTTCCAATGAACCCCCAAACATACAACACACAATAATATCCAGTCAACGATTATCCAATCATAATCCCTATGACTGGATCACGATGTACACATTTATTCACGCCACTCAATTAATTATTATTATGCATACCATTCTCCATCATTTACTAATTGAAACTTGTCATATTCCACTCAACATACTCCAAGTCTTATAATCATACATATTAGTATTCATGTAAACTCATGCCACTAACATTGGTCAATATTGCGCATATGCTTTAAAACAACATAACAAATACACCTGCCTATGAGCAATGAAATACACAATCCAGACCACCTCACATATACTCAATCTAACACACTTCACAGACAAACCTACAACTATTTTTTTTTCACATATAATATGCCAAGCTAAAATTTACCATTATACATGATCATACTATCATACATAGACATAATTCCATAACAATTTCCCTCATTCACACATAATTCAAAAGAAGAAAATAACTTAACACCCACTAGATAAAAAACGCGCCCAAAACAGCCAAAAGAATGCAATGTTGTCGTTGCCAAGGCGGCATATCATATTCTGAGCAGAAACCCAAAATTTTATCGCTCTAGTGAAAACCTTAAACCCCCAATTCGAATTTCAGTCAATCAAGTGCATAAAATCATAACAATTCCGATTTCCTACATGCATATTCATCACATACAGTAATAAACTCTCAATTTCACCATGCTTTAACTCCAATAATCACATTAACAAATTAACTCCGACCCCCAACATGACTCCCTCATGTTTATGCTTCCTAAATCAATCACCAAACTCATATGAACATAGCATTAATCATCAATTACCTAATTTTTATTCGTCAAATCATGTATAAAAACATTACTAAAGATCCAACCATCCAAGAATCCATAGAAAATTGCCGCAACATAACAAGGGTTCGTGTCGCCTAGCGGAAACATCCCTACCTCCAGGCGGTTCATCTCAAAAACCTAGGAATGGGCTTCTCGATCATGCATCGCTTGGTGGATCTTCAAAGTCGCCAAGCGGTTTCTGAGAAATTTTTAGAAACTCGAAACAATGGAAATTTAAAACAAAATAGGCAACATCCAATCATACCATACATCACGAAAATCATACAATAAGTATACATGTAAATGAGCTTCCCTAACCTGGCAATCCGTGCTCCAATTGCAAAACCTAAGCTAGCTTTTTGATCCACGAAACCTTCTCCTTCTCTTCCCCCCGTTCAGCTCTTCCTCTCACTCACTAACACACAATGGTTATTCTGTATTTCCTCTCGTCATAGTACACACCAATTGTAGCCTCCAAAACACACTCTAACACCCTTAATTTTCCCTTTAACTATGCCTTAATTGTGGTTTATTGCAAGTAAACGAAAATACATTGAAATGGGGTTTAATTGCCATTCAACAACCATTATGAGATGCTTTTCTAGCCCTTCCATTTGCTCCATGGCTAGGGTTTTCTGATTTCCCTCATTCATGCCAAAAAGGAATTTGGCAAAAGGAACTTAATTTGCTTAAGTTAAGGTTTGAACCCATTACCACACAATCGCAATTCAAAGTGCACAACCAACTCAACCAAATCATGTTTCATGATAATCTTTATAATTCTAGAATTATATTATCACTCCTCATGATCAAGCATATTATTATTAAAATAATAACAATTAAATTAACACCCGAATGTCATACATAAGACTCGAACCAAAGTCCCCCTGTAGTATCCAAGTACTCTCAACCACTTGAACTAGTATTATTCCTTATCATTTATTCTAGCATTAATTACCATAAAGGTTCCCAATACCCGCATTCATTAAATAATTATCTATTTAATTATTTAAATTTCTCGGGTCTTACAAGATGAATTGTAAAGTTGATATGCATGTGGAATGACAAGAAAGTTGCAATGGTTGATATGGTTTGGAGTGTTGCTTGAGTATTGGGGTTGTATGGTCGAATCCTACTCAGAAAAAAAAAGGAGAAATTATTGGTATATTTTTTAGTAAATTCGTGATACACATAGGGAGGCAAAAGGTTAAGGCAAATACATTGTATCTGGACACAGTCACTATGGAGCTAAGTCAGAATTTTTTTTTAGAAGAAAGCATAGGGAGAGTAAGGGGAATGTAAGTTTTGGAGAAAAGGAAAAGAGGGGCTGCAACTAAGTCAATTTTTTTTTTAAAAGAAAGCATAGGGAGAGTAAGGGGAATGTAAGTTTGGGAGAAAAGGAAAAGAGGGGTTTTTGTGAGGCAACATTGGATTGGAAGCAAAGGAAGGTAGAGAAAGTGAAGGTGATCTCATTTCAAGAATTCCAAGTAAGGGGAGCTGTGTGTTTATGTGATGAATGTCTTGGATATGAGATAAGAAGTGTTTATCCTTGTGGTAAAAGAAGGTTGGTTTTTTGGTGTAAGAGGTGCTAAACCATTTCTTTGATATTACTTGATTTATTAATTTATGGGATGGTGAATTGTAAATTGGGGTTAAGTTTTGGCATAAGGGTGTTAAACCATTTTCTTGATATTAAGTGATTGTGTGTAGAGAAATGATTGTAAATTGATATATGGAATGGTGAAATGGAAAAATGCATCTATGGGTTACATTTTTTTGTGTAAGGTGGTGTTAAGCCTTGTTCTCATTATTTTGTATTTATGTATGGAGAATTAGTTTCATTTTAAAATATGGAAATATCACTGCAAGAAATCAGCTTATTATCTACGCCAGTTTTTCGTGGGTAATGTTCACTTTTTCGTAGGTAATGCGTTGTTATCTACGAAGCAAATTTCGTAGGTATTGAGCTGCTAGGTAACTTTATCTACGAAATTGTGCTTTGTAGATAACGTACCTAATATCATTATCTACGAAAGAAAGACGTAGATAATTATCTACGAATAACCTACGAATATCATTATCTACGAAAATAGTTGGTGGATAAATTACAACTGGAGTTATCTACGAAATATTTCGTAGGTAACTTATCTACGAAAATTGTCGTAGGTAATATATCTGCGATATTCTGCGTATGTAATTTACCTACGAAAATCTTCGTAGGTAAATTATCTACGAAATATTTCGTAGGTAATTATCTCCTACATTTTTCGCATATGTAAATTACCTACGAAGGTCTTTGTAGGTAATTATCTACGACAAGTTTTGTAGATAATTTACATACGAAACTTTTCATAGGTAACGTTATAATATTAAAAAAAATTATAAATAATTTTAATTTCTAAAAATTATCATTATATATTTGTCAGGACTTACGTCTAAACTCCACCTGTAAACAATGCAGTAGACAATTTTGTCTACTTAACTATACATAAAATATTCTAGAATTAGAAAATATAGTAGTTTTATATCATAGACAAGAGAAGTGATGTCTAGACATAAAAGTTGGACTCCACCTGTAGATCCTACAAACATTCCAACATTCAAATAACACCTTCAAATATAAAACAACATAGTTATCCAAAGGTTTAGCAGCATTCATATAATCACATCAAAACTATAAAACTACAAATATAAAATAAAGTAGATAACACAAATTAAGAAACTAACAAATAAGCTACATAGGTCAAGTCCTACAATTTAAAAACTAACTAAATTTACCTCTAGTTCAACAAGTCCTACAATTACAAACCTAACTAATAATCTGCATAATGAGAAGAGTTTTGCCCATGCTGGTGGTCCCTCTCCCGAGCATCATCTTGGTTTTGATCCTTATTTTGTGGTTGTTCATTGAAGTCTTGCAAAATGGTTTGTGCGGCGGGAGGAAGAAGAGGGAGAACAACAGTTACTAGGGATTCTAATTTTCTCTGCACTCGTTGATTCTCCTCCCTAGATTGACGAAACTCTTCCCTAGATTGACGAATTTCTTCTTCCAACCTTAGAATCTTTTGTGAATCCATACTTGTAGAACTGGATGGTTGTTGTGTGAAGGCTTCCCCACAAAGATAATTTTCATTCAGTTTTCCAACACCATATACTCGTCCCTTAGGATTTTTTCCACCAGCAGCAACTAACCAACTTTTTTTCCTTAACTTCTCTTCCTCACTAGGGTCCAATGGAGATATTTCTTCTCCTTCACCACAAGAAGCAGCCTCAGATCTTGCTTGGGAAAATACAATTTGAAATTCCTCCTGTTATTCAAAATAGACATGTTATATAATGGCAAATCTTTATATTTAAAAAGGAGGAAATATCTAAGTTAGAGAAATTACATATGTTTGTTTAGATCTGTGATCTACAAAATCACCGGTATTCTTGCGAACATGAGTATGGTGGAAAAGCTCATCAAAATGTACAGGACGACCCAATTGTTCTGCCTATAACTAAAACTAATTAATCATGATAAAATAGTAATCAAGTTATATAACACCGGTTTTCAGTAGTCAAATTTTGATTTTCTAGTACAGAATTGAGTCATTTGCCAAATATAACCTAACTTGAACAATTTTCCCTTGCACCCATTTTTTAGCCTATTTTTAACTTTTATTATGAATTTTTAGCTTATTAGCACCTTGGACCCGTAAAACCATGTTTATACACTGTTCTACAGTTGTGAGGTGAATTAGGCTGAGTTGTGGGACATTGTTGAATTCAAGTGCGAGGGGATTTTTGATAAAGAGGCATATGTGACTGAGTTGGTTGCTGAAATATCTTGTGAATCAGTGAAAAATGAGAGCAAAAACTGGAACAAAATGAGAGAAAAAACTGGAACAAAATGACAAAATTCTGGTGAAGAAGAAAAATATGAAAAAGATGGAAAAGTGGAAAAAAAATTAGGATGTGCAGTTTTTAGTTAGAAAAGTAGGATGAGTCAACTGTGCAAAATTTTTATTGGGAGATTTGTTTCTGTTTTTAGAAAGTGAGTTGCTTTTCTTTTTATTTTTCCCTAAGTGTGCAATTGTTCAAGTGTGGGGGTGTGATAATTTTCTAATTTTTCCTTTTTTTTTGTCCATTTGTATTCATTTTGGGTTGGTTAAAGTGTTTAATTCATAGTTTTTACCTTAAATTTAGTTTGGAGTGTCATATTCTTAGTTTTTTCTTAATTTGTGTTAATTAGTTTTGGATCGTAGTAGTTTAGCCTAGTTGTTAGTTGTTTAGCTTCATTAACCTATACTAGAATAGTGTAGTCTAGTATTGGTCATAACATTTACTAATTTCAACATCCTAGTTCTAGAATCAATTTGAGTAGGTAGTTACTCTTAGTTTCTATTTTTTTTAATTTTGTTAGTTCTATAATTTTGCATTATTAGGCTAGTTATAGTATTTTTACATCTTAGCTTAGTTTAGTATAGCACAAACTGATTTGTAGTTAGCTTAAGTAGTTTAGTTTAGATTAAGGTTACTTTGTATGCATTTGGAGAGTTTTATTGTGTCATAAATCTAGTTTAGAATAGGTAAATTGTAGGCGCTGATTTGTAGTTTTTAGCAAGTTTAGTCTAGTTAGTGACCTACCTTAGTCTGGTTTGAGTAGTTTTGAATAAACATTGTTTCTAACCAGCAAAGAGGTGCAGTCAAATGGAATGTAGGCCAGTGCTTTAAAGTTGATACAAGATTAGTGATCAAGAGAACAAAGTGAAACCAATCAGCAAAGAGGTGAAATCTGGACTAGTTTTGGCAAAAATCCACATAATTGATTTTATAGTTGACTTTTGCATTGAAGCTCAAATGGATATGCCAGCACTGGGGGAGGCTAATGGACATCAAAGTACATTTGTGTTGAGCTATAGCTGTCAAAACACACCAGTCTTCATTTACACTTGAATAGTTAACTAGCCTAGTTATATATTACTTAGTTGAATCTTATTTTTACAGTTTTAGGAATTAGAATAGTTAACCATGTAGTTTTACTTGAGTTTTGTAGTAGTTTGGATTGTTTTACTTATAAACAGTAACAAATGGATGTAACCCAAAAATAACAGATATCAGTCAAAAAAGTCAGCAATGTAGTACCTTAAAGAAATTTTATCAAGAGAGTGTGACTTCAGGACCAAAACTTTAACCTTCTCACAAACAAAAAACCAAGCTAGGATCTCAGATGGTGCAACTCTATCCACAAAAAGAAAAGAGATACATAAGTGCATGAGTATCAAAATTGTGATCTAAGAAAATTTGACACACCTAGGACATATAGCAGTAAGTAATTACAATCAACTTCTTATATATCAACTTACAATATAATATTTTATAATTGAGTTACTCAAAAACGATAATCCTTGATAGGTTACAATAAAACTTTCCTATACATATACAAACCAAAAATCGAACCTCATCATATACTTAATGAAACATTAATTATGCATCATAATTGAAGGAATTTTCACAATAAACATAACATGTAGTTGAAAACTTATTTGAGCTGCATTCTTGCATTTGATTGACCACTGCATATTATACAACCTCAAATCTCAACATCGTGACAGAAAAAAGTAAGAAACAAGGTACTAAAATAGAGGAGGAAATTAACAGTATGAGTATTCCATTTTTACCATCATTTTTCAGTTGACCCAATGATGTTAAAGATATCTGGAATATCTGAAAAAGATATTGGTCTCTAAAAGAGCAAGCATACCAATAATATTATCTGATTTTAATGTATCAAGGTATTTGATTAAAAGCGTCATCCAACGTTTGACTTCAAAATATGTCAATTTCTCTTCCACCTTTCTTAAGCTACTCTACTATCACAATCACCTACATTTTTCAATCATTTGATTTACCTTTTAGAGACTTTGCTGCATCAAATTTAACAGGAGCACAAGGTCTCAAGGGAAAATCTTGGCCTGATTTGGACATGTTACCATTTGGATGGCTAACTAATCCAGGTTAGCCTAAATGCTCTTGCATTTCTACTTTTTTCTTTAATTCATTAGGATCAAGCTAGTCATGGTATTCTAATCAGTTCCCAATTTACATCAAATGCATAACAATTTTCTAATTTACATCCAGTGAATTTTTTATGCTAGATGTTTAAGAATATAAAGTATAAAAACTTCTTTTTATTTTGTTTCGTTTTTCGATAGATGCTCATGAAGGTCCACATAGGTCTACTAAGCTTACTCAAGATGAGCAAAGAACTCAGGTACATATGCAAAAACACACAACATAATCAAATTATTGTAATAAATTCTAAGTGGTGTTATTCTCATCTCACAAACCTTTGATCTTATAACAAATCCTACCCTTCTGGAGATGAACTCTTTTAGCTTAAACAATTAGGAGGCACGTTGAAATTTTCTTGCTTTTTTTCCTTTGTAATCAATGTTTATAAAATCTTACATTGGCACTGTTTCTGCTTTTTTCTTATGTAGTTTCCTCATATCGTAACATTAGATTGCAACCGGAAGAAATGGTTTGTCTAATCATCATCATCATTTCATCTATATTACACTTTTATAGTTCAATTTTTCTCCAATACCAAATTCATATGTAGTAAAATAATATAAAGAAAAGTCTTCATTAAATGTTAGTGTAAGTTAGTATGAAAAACTTAACATTAACTAAATTAAACACAACAAGATGTGTAAGCCACATTGAATCTTCAAGACACTTGACATGTAAAACAGAGTATTCAAGTAGCACAAGTTAAGACAATTGCCTCCATAAAAAACACATACAAGCACAAACTCGTGCCAATAGTATTTTGCAATGTTCCCACTATAGATATTCAAGTAGCACAAGTTAAACTCTACCCTGATTCATCTTAGAGATAAGTTGTAAAATGAAAGATCCCTATCAAATTGAACCCGTAAATAGAACCAAAGGAATCTTCGCAGAATAACAAAACTAAACAAATGGAGACAGAATCAATCGAAAGAAAACGGTTAGCCACAACCATACATCCCAAAATGTAAAACCCTAAACCCATCACTTACAATTATTTCCCAATTCATGGAGCATTTCTGATTCCTTCTTGTGCACAAAGTTAGGGTTTGTGAAGGGTCTTTTGCTTTGTGAACATGAACGTCTTTTTGGCCAGGGTTGGAGAATGAACCTCAACCTGATTGGGACGCGTTGCTGCCACGGAGTCACATTGCCCGGGTCAACGATGAAGATTGATGTTGCTGTGTTGGATGAAGGTTGCTATGACGGAGTGACGAGTTTCCGGTGAGTGTGAGGTGAGGTTTCAAGATGATTGGGACGCGTTGATGCCACAGAGTCACATTTTCTGGGTCAACGATGAAGGTCGACGTTGCTGCGTAGGATGGAGGTTGCTGCGATGGAGTGACGAGTTTCCGGTGAGTGTGAGGTGAGGTTTCGAGAAAGGGAAGTGAGGTTTTGAGAGTGTGAAGTGAGGTTTCGAGAGTGGAGGTGAGGTTTCGAGATTGAGAGTTTTTCTTTCTAACTTAGAAAAAAAATCTGTCTGAAGGATTGGGTAATACAAAGTTACTTTAAAATATTATATTTTTAATAAAAATAATATAATTTTTACATACAAAAATTTTCGTAGATAAAATTTTTTAAAATAATTTTTATATATAATTTTTATGATATTTGTTATCTACGCCAAATTTCAAAGGTAATACTTCGTAGAAAAATTTTCCACCAAAGTGAGTCATAGTTACTTACAAAATTTTTGTACGTAATTTACTTTTCTTTTACCTACGAACTATTACATTATCTACGACTACTCTTCGTAGATAAAATAAAATTATCTACGAAAAATATTTTGTAGATAAATTTTCCTAGATAATAGCCAATTTTCTTATAGTGTATAAAGGGGTAATTGCATTCTTAAGGATGAAATATGACAACAAGTTTCTTTAATGGTTGAGCTCATGGTGGTAGTGTGAATTGTATATTTTGGGATTAACATCTAAGGTTTACACACTAAAACATATTTATCTTGTTTATTATATGAAATTTTATTAAAAAAAATAAAAGAAGAAAAGAAACGTAAACATGGAATTAGATATCTTCGACCATTGACATTTTTAAGAAAATATATATAAAATGAAAAATTGAATTTTGATGTTTATTTTTATTCGAAAAAGAAAGTAAAATGGGATATAGCGTAGAGAATTCCTTAGGGCTTACTATAATATTACAAATATGTTGCAAATAGAGATGTTAAAAAAATCCGTATCTGCTCTTATCCGCGAATAAAACTCGCAACGGGTAGAAAATTGATATTGTAAATAGATATTCATATGTTAATGGGACGGGTACCGATATCATAGTATTTGTACCCATGGATATCTCCGTACCCGCTATACTCTAATTTAAATTTTAAAAAAAATTAAACAAACATGATTAAAACATTAACACATTGATTTTTAATGGATTATTTTTTATCAATTGATTTCAAAAAATCTTCATTTCATTGTAAACTATCATTCAACACTATTTAAATGAGTTAGTTTTACACTTTGTTTGAGATTTATGAATTTTATGCATTGTATTTTTATTTAGATTTATGGTTAAAATATGTTGTTCAATATTAAATTTTACTTTTGTAAATACCCACGGATACTCATACATATATATGGATATTAAAAAATATGTGAATATCCACATAACGGATATTCATACAGATATATGTATGAATACAGAACAAATATTTATCCAACATATATGATACGGAAGAACTACTGTCGATACTCTAGTTACCTTGTTGACATATCTAGTTACAAACCGATCGATCTATGTGAGTAAAAATAGAGCATAATTATGATCAATTATTTGCAGTGAAACAACTATTATTGAGAGAGTACAAGAAGAGTTTGGGGTATTACATAGTGCACCTAATTAATAAAATAACTGATTCAAGAGAATCATACTTCAACATTACTTGGTGGCAGTCCAGGAGGCACAGTGAAATCTAAAAAGTAAAAATCCAAATTAAGAGGTCATCAGTTAGCCATTAAAACCATGAAAAATTGTAAGTAATACTAATTTCATCCCAATATGTTCACTTAAAACAAAAAAAAAATTAAATATTTACCTTTTTATATATTTATATTAAAATTATCTTAGTCACATTATTAAATACATTGTATTTACTGTGTTTATATCTATTCATTGTATTAACTAAAAGAACAAATATAAATTATTCTCTCAAAAATTTTGCAATTCAACCATATTATAAAACTATTACTGAAATTTAGATTATATAATTTTCTTACTCCAACACTTGTAGCCAGCAGGCAAAGGCAGGCGACTGTAGCTGAAGCAGTGTAACACTCTCTTCCAGTCCAGAGTTTCTCCCACCACACCTCCAATTGGAAATACTGTTCAGAAATGAATAAATAATAATTATTAAGTTTCTTTCATATTAATTTTTTTGCTACCAGGTTTCTGTATAAACTTCACATTTAATTAACTAATTAAGATAAATTACTCCTTACGTACTCTTAAAAAATAGAAAAATAAAATAGATAAAATTAGGCCTACACTTAAAATGAAGTTTTGTATTTAAATAATTTTTTATTTTTCAATTATTATAAGAAAATGTGTTTTATTTTTAAACTAAATTACAAGTATTTAGTACTCCTTAACAACTGACACATGAAATATATGTAATATGATAAATTGAGTTTTACGGTGGATTATAATATAATCTTCAAACGCCCCGTTTGATAGAAAAAATATTTTACGTGACTTTTATAAAAAAGATGAAATATTTTGAGGCGGAAAAACAAATTTATTAAACCTATTTCATATAAGTTATGAAATGAAATATTTTTTTCTTTAAAAAATACAAGATTAATAGTTTAATTTTTACCTAATCTCCTTCTACCCATATGTTATTATTATATGTGTAAGAAAAAAAAGGCAAAAGGGGTTCAAATGTAAAAGAGAAGTTGATAAACTATAAATTATGCGCGTAGTTTTCAACTAAAGATTTATGAAGGAAAAAAGAAAAATAAACAGCACACTTCATTTTGAAAAAAATTATTATTTCATTGGTGATCACATATAATGGACAAATACAATA
>Ga0214543_1008452_pt1 | contig 16823 bp, 13 predicted proteins | sample CNSS2metaG_FD_160094 | JGI IMG/M metagenome (GOLD analysis project Ga0214543, IMG submission 160094) | Root nodule microbial communities from cowpea collected in UCLA plant growth center, Los Angeles, California, USA - CNSS2 | ecosystem: Host-associated > Plants > Roots > Nodule | place: USA... | reverse complement strand
ACATCGCGTTGCTACACCATATCACCCCCAAACTAATGGGCAAGCAGAGATCTCTAACAGGGAGATTAAAAAGATACTAGAGAAAGTAGTGAAGCCTAGTCGAAAGGATTGGGCCATAAGATTGGATTATGCACTTTGGGCACATAGGACAGCCTACAAAGCACCTATAGGTATGTCACCTTTTAGGGTGGTTTTTGGAAAGGCTTGTCATCTACCTGTGGAGATTGAACATCGGGCCTATTAGGCCGTGAAAGCCTGCAACATGGATTTGGAAGAAGCAGGGGAAGAGTGGAAACTTCAGTTGCAAGAACTAGAGGAGATTAGGCTTGCGGCCTATGAAAACTCAAAGTTCTACAAAGAAAAGACCAAGCAATTCCATGACCAAAAGCTTGCTAGGAAGGACTTTAAGGTAGGCCAAAAGGTGTTACTATATAAGTCCAGGTTAGGTCACATGAGTGGTAAGTTACGCTCCAAATGGCAAGGGCCATTTATTATTACAGAAATATTTCCTTATGGAGCAGTGGAGATCAAGGAAGAAATTTCAAACAGTGCTTTCAAAGTTAATGGACATCGTCTTAGGATATTTAATGAAAATCAAGATATGGTGAATAAGACGATGGATGGGATGAACTTGACTTCCCCCTCATACCTTCAACCTTAAGGAGGTAAGTACCCTTCATACTTTTTCTTTGCATTTTATACATATTGAATACATTGAGGACAATGAATGGATAAAGTGTGGGGGTGTGGGGAGAAAAAAAATTATTATTTTTTCTCTGATTTTGTTTTCTATTTGTTTTGTTTTGTTTATTTTTATTTTTTTTGTTTTCTTTAAAAAAAAATTCTGCTTTAAATAAAACATATTGACATTGGATTTTGGGATTTGATTCATTAATTGGAACAGTCATAATTCTAGGAAAATAAGAGTCATGTGCTATGAGTGGATTGTTTTTGTGATTTACTAATTGAGTTGATTTCAGAGTTTCTAGAATAAATCTTTTGTGAAAGAATTTTGAGCTTGTGAGTTTTGAGCTTTATTGTAAAGGGTGGACTACCATGTGTCATTCTTATTTTTCTTGTGTGACTTGCTCATGTCTTGTCTATACTCAAATGTTTAGCTTGATTCTTTTGTTTTGCATCTTAGGTGAACATGCATAATTTGATATGACTGAGGCATTTCTTGTTTTTAGCTACTTGGCCAAATAAGCTAACCATGACATTGATCCATTGGTAGCCTCTTGATGAAGGATTGACCCCAACCAAGGATGGAGGCACATGCTTAAGAAGACTAAGCATGTTTAGAAAGGAAGTTCACTAATCCTTCATCCCTTTCATTTGTGTTTGTTATTTTTGATTCCCTAAGTTGACTTAGTTGAATCAACTTTAGTTAACTTGTTCACCTTTGACTAGGTTTGACTTGTTGACTATAGTTGACTTGACTTAAGCCAATATGCTAATCTATGTTTATTTGCTTTGTAGGTTAATTAGGAGTAAGAAAGCAATGCTAGGTGGCGCATGGTGATTGGGGAGCATAAATGATGTGAAGGAGAGAGTAAAGTAAATGCATAAACCATAAGAAAAAGGCATAAAGCAAGTGTACCTATGTACCTTTGGTCTCCTTTGAATTTAGCACACTTTGGCCACTTTTTGGAGACATATGAGACACATTCTATGTCTCCTTTTGTGCTAGAACGAATTAGCCTTGCACACACCATAGTTGGCTCTTTTGTCTCTCATTTTTGAAACCTCATTTGACCTAGTTTCTAGAAGCTAGGGTTAGGTTTTTGTAGAGACATCCTTAGGTATCTTTTATTTGCTTAGAGGCCCCTAAACTCTTCTGTATAAGGGGTGCTCCTAGACGTGTAAAAGGGTTGAACATTTTGAAGTAAAAACACTCTTGTGTCTCAACCATTTGTGAGAGTTTCCTCCCTTGGGAGTGAATACTTTTAAGCCTTATCTTGCATAGCAAGTGGCGGCACACATCCACTCATCTTCAAGGTTGTCATGGCTTCTAGCCTAGCCTTGTAGTGGCATGCTTCTCACATTTTTACCATTTCTTTCCTTTCCATTTTATGTTTTCTTCTTCCTTTAATTGTTCTTTGTTTTGTATGGTTTATGTGTTTTCCCTTTCCTTTTTGTTTTGAATCAATCCATCATCTTCTTCTCTTGAGCTTGTGAAAGGAACCTTCATATCTAGATAGCTTGCTATCTTAATGTCTAGTGGGGATTTCACTTAGCTTTTTTAATCAACTCACACCATATTCAATAATCTTAAAAAGGAACAAGATAATCCTTCATCACGTCCTCTAGCTTGACTAAGATCTGATGATATCCAGACATCAAGTCAATCTTAGAGAACGTTGTCGCTCCTCTCAACTCATCTAACAAGTTGTTAATCCTCGATAGTGGATACTTGTTCTTAATGGTCAGCTTGTTCAATTAACGGTAGTCAACACAAAGCCTTGAGTTGTCATCCTTCTTCTTCACTAACAACACAGGTGCTCCCCATGGCGATGCACTCGGTCGGATGAACTTCTTCTCTAGCAGATCCTCAATCTACTTCTTTAGCTCCGCTAACTCTATCGGTGCCATCCGGTACGGTGTCATCGATATTGGGCCAACTCCATGGATGAGATCAATTGTGAAATCCACATCCCTGCTTGGCAATAGTTCAGGAATTTCGTCTAGAAATACATCAACATACTCATCCACCAACGGTATGCTTCTGAACTTCTCAACTAAGCTCTTTTTTTCTCTTTGAGCCACTATCATAAAATAAGTAACTCTAGTTTCTATCTCCTTCAGTGCCTGGTTAGTCAATATCACCTCTAGTCCTTTTGTATCTAGGAACACCAATCTGTGTTGTCCGCAATCAATAACAATGTGGTTGCCGGAGAAACAGTCCATCCCAAGAATCACGTCCAAACCCTCCATCGGCAAACATATGAGATTCACCTTGAACTTGCGGCCTGCAACTTCCATAGGGCATGCCACACGAACTAAGTTGGTAAATACCTGCCCAGATGTCGACCTCACGACTATTAACTCGCACCCTAGCTCTCGAATCACAAGTTTGAGCCTCCTTACACATTCATTGGATACGAATGAATGGGTTGTTGTCGAGTCAAACAATACCACAACCGTGTTATCAAAAAGGAAGCAAGTGTCTTGCACCAGATTGCTTGACTGAGTTGTTTAGGTGTTAGTCAGTGCAAACACACGCCGTGGTGCTCTGGGTCGCTCTCATGCTGGCTTCTTTGTTGGAGCTCCACCAGCTAGTTTCTTGTTAGGATGAGCGAAGTGTCCGGTCTGCTCACATATATAGCACTTGCTAGTGCTCGAGCCTCCTCTAGAAATGCTAGAGGGTTTTGGGTAGTCCCTCCTAAGATGCTCTCCCCCACAGTTATAACACTACAGTTTCCTAGCTGAAGACTACGGTTTACTATATGGTTTCTTCTACTGTTTGGAGTCTGTGGTGGCCTTCTACGATCGTGTCGCTCTACTGGGCCCATCTCCAACTGCTCAACTACTTTCGCTTACTCGACCAAAACTAGAAATTCTCTGATCCTGAGTGGCACCAAGAACCTGCACAACTGATGTTTGAGTTCGCCCTCGACTTTCTGCACCTCCACTCTTCTGTGATAGTTGGCGAGTAGAATCTCGACAAATACTCAAACCTATCAGGGTAAGCCTGCACGGTCATACTTCCCTGCTGAAGTGTAAGGAACTCTACTTCTCGCTCATGCTTTGCGTTGTCTGGAAAATATTTCTCCCGGAACCCCGTCTTGAAGGTAGTACAGGTCACCTACTCTTCAATGGTCTGCATTAGTTGTTGCATCCCCTATCACCAATACTCAGTGTTTGCCACCAGAAGGAATGTGACAAACGTCAGCCTCTGTGCATCCTTGTAGTCAATAACTCTACAAATTTTCTCGCACTCTTGTAGTCAGGCATCTGCCTCATCATGAATGGCCTTGCAGAGAATTTGGCTGGCCTGTGCCTCATGAAATCCTCCATGGTCACAAAACAGGTAGGTGCGACCATGGCTCTGGGCTGCCTTGCAATAGGTTGCATTGTGTCCACCATCTGATGAATCGCATGTGCGATCTCATATGCTCCAACATTATTCCTTCTCCTTCTGTTAGACATAGCCTGTGCACGCCACATTTTCAGTTGTTCACACCAAACAGCTCCAGTTAAGCCTTACATAACCAAAACTTAGTCAATAACAACAAAATAGTCTCGCAAGTGAAACACAATAAGCTCACTCCTCATAAACCCCAAAAATCTTTTCAAAACAAGACTTTGATACCAAATGTAACATCCCGTCCGGATATTACGAATTTAAGTAAAATAAAGTAGATATAAACATTAAACATCATTTATTATAATTTCATTTTCCAAAAACGCGGGAAATTTGAAACTTTATTACGTCATCATCAAATACCTCAAATCCATGATTTATAAAACTCAAAATACAAAAGCTAAGTCCAATAATCTCAAATGATTACAAAACCTTAAAATTCATAAAAGTCATAAAACTTTGAAGAATAATTTCCCAAGCTAGCCCACGCTCTGACTCTATGCCTCACCAGATCCACCTGCAACATCATTTGCTCCTGTGTACCGCATACACGATCATCGCCAAACACAAGCAGATAGGGTGAGCTAATAGTATATAAAACATATACAAAGCAAATATATAAACAACCAACATCAACAAAACTCTAACCATTGATTCCAAATCACATGGCTACCATTATGTCATCCATGATCTACGTCTTTAGACGAATACCTCAAGATGTCTTGCTGCCACACCTCCAAGCCTCAACTTGTAGAACACGTGTGAGAAACCTGCTACAAATCATACTCCGTAATGTCGGGTGGAGTTCCCAATACGAACATAGTTCGTAACGTCCCAAGACTACCAAACTCGTCAGTCACATACTGAGGAGGGCAATCTATCTGGATCCATCCATATGAGCCACAACTCGCACACTCACACTCGCAACACTCGTCAACCTGAGCCACAACTCTAGAGTTCCCCATGTTCATCCACCATCCTGAGCCACAACTCAAGAGATGCCATTCTGAGCCACAACTCAAGGAATGCCACGTGCTTAACCCCCATCCCGAGCCACAACTCAAGGGATACGTTCCTAGCCACTACTCAAGGAACACCAGCAAGCCGACCTTCGAGGTATCCCAAAGCTTTGTAGATCACGCCCTTTCACAGTAATCAAAAAACAGTTTCTGCCTCTGCAATATCGCCTGGCGTTGCTCATGAGTCGCTAGGCGAAAAGCGTTTCAAGACCGCCTGGCGGGGGACACGTGTTGCTAGGTGCCACGCGACTTTGTTGCCACTATTTTTGCAAGTAATGCCTGGTGGGACGACCCTCACCGCCAGGCGCCACACGTCTCAATGACATTCTGGAATTGATGTTGTCGCTTGGCAGTTCAAACACCACCGCCTGACGGGTTTTAACAATCCTGAATGTTGTCTAAGACCATCAAACCCCTACAAATCACCAATTAGGTTAAATCTCATATTACTAGTTATTTTCACTACATGCTAGTTCATCCTAGATAGATCACAATTCTAAGTCATAATCCAAAATAATAGCTACATATGCAATTTTCTATACACAACTACCTAAGTGTTTGCCCATAATTCAATCATACTCTGAACCCGCCCAAAGAACAGAGTCAAGTTTTTGGAAATCCACCTCATAGCTTGTCCAAACCATAATTTACACTATATTTATGTTCAAGTTGTAACTTCAAGAGTTATATTCCTTCAACCCTTAAAACAACATCATGCTTTATTGTTATGTCTTGAATCATACTAGTTACCATAGTTCCACTTTACATATTTTTCCCCTATTCCAATCCACTTCAACTCCTAAGTGCACCCTTTAACTCAAGCCACACTACACCAGCCACTAAAAGTCACTAATAACTCACTTTCTGGACAAATTCCAAATTTGGTCATGTATCCGTGCAAATTCTAATCACTAATAACTCATACCAGTCTATAAATTTTCCACTCAATTCACTTCCATTATATGCTTATGATTACTAATCATATGTTAGGCCTTCAACACACAAAATTACATTATTTTTGCCTACATAATTTACTCCAAGACGTAAAACCCCAAATGTTCAAACCCTAATATACATATCTATCATTTTCATTAAATTCCTTCACATCACACTACAATTTCACCACAAACCCTTTCCTTTTAATCAATCTATGATTAAAACACCTTTTCCATCGATAAAAAATAACCTAAAACCCTGAAAACCCCATAATTGAGTCACATCTGCTCGTCGCCTGGCGGGTGTTCATCACCGCCATGTTGTTCATAAGGAAACCCAGAAATTGGGTTGTGCAACTTGCATCGTGAGGCGGTTCCTCATAAGAACCCCAAAACATACTATAAAATACATAAGTCGCCTGGCGACTTGAAGGTCCACTAGGTGGTTTTTGGAAAATTTCCAGAAATCCAGAATTACGAGTTCATTCAGAGGGAAACATGAAATTTTTATAACATACACCAATGCAATATATCGCAACAACATTAAACTTACGAGTTCAACTCCCCTAACCTAGATTCCCTGCTTAAAATTGAATAGGTGATAATTTCTTCTTGACCAATAATAGCTTCTCTTTGGTATCCACAGTTCAGCTCCTACGTGCACTCACTAACTCTGTTTTCTTCTAGAATTACACTCCTCACAATGCTCTCAAATGTCCAGTCTCAAAACTCTTAATGGTGGGTAAATGGTTATAAACGAAAATGAGTTTAATGGTCATTTTGTTGGCAAAAGCAGAAGACAAGTCAAAATGATGAAGCAAGATTTTGATGATGATAAAAGAAACCTAAAAGCCATCTGGAAGTCAATATGAAGAACAAGTGATTTTATCTTTAAAGTTATCTTGTAAACTGTTTTGATAGTACTTAGAATAGTTTATAATCAACAGCAAGATCGAAATTCTGGTATTTTTGGAAAGACCAATGTGATAATCGATTATCATCGATTATCCAAAGATGAGTTCAATTTTCCAGAAAAGCACTAGAATAATCGATTACAACCTTTAATAATCAATTATTTGCTCAAAAGATTTATTTTCAGAAAGCACACTGGAATAATCCATTATCACTAGTGATAATTGATTATCCTTGTCAGTTTGAACGTGACTGTTCAGTTTTTTACGTAATTTTTGAAACTCCTATTTAAGGAAAAACAGAGCTACTTCGAAATTACCATTTTGAGAAGCTACAGTGTTGAGTGTTCTGACTACAAAGAGAGTTCTCTAAGTGTTCTCAAAGGAGCTTTGAAAAACCTAGTGTGGGTAGAGTGATAACTTTTCCTATGATGGTTTCTAGGAGATTGTGTGTTGCTGTTGTTATTAGGAAAGCTAAGGTCAAGATTCTCTGTGTGATTCAGAGAAAGGTTTTCATCTCTTGTGTCTTCAAGAGAGGTGTTTTCTTTCCCTATTCTTTTCTTATCTGATTGTAATATGATATTTGTTAGTGATGGAGTTAACCTCTTTATTTGAAGGGATTAACAACTGGACGTAGGGTCTTTTGATCTGAACGAGTATAAATATTTATGTCAATTCTTCTTCTCTATCTCTTTATTTTATCTACTATTGCTTGTAGAGGAATTGATATTTAAATTAATCGGTAAAATTTTGGAAAAATTTTAAAGTATTAATTTTAATACTAAAAACCAATTCACCCCATCTTGGTTTTTGTCCAAACGCTAAACATTCTGTTGCACGATACCAACACATTCAAGAATATGAGTAGTTTTTCAGCCCCTCTTGGTTGCCCCTTTGTTGGTTAGGGTTTATCTACCCTTTCACATTCATGCTAAAGAGAATTTTGGCAAAAAGAATGTTTAATTTGGATCTACCAAAGTTTGAACCCATAACCATGCCAATGTCAAATCAATGCACAACCATTCAACCAATTCATGGTGTTTCGCGATAATTTCTTTAATTCTAGGATTATATTATCAGCCCAACACGATTAATTATATTATTAAAATAATGCACAATTAAAATAACACACACTTTGACATATATAGCACTCGAACCCAAGTCCTTTCATAAAAAGGAAGTACTCTCAACCACTTAAGCTAGTACTTTTTCACATTATAACAATAAACATTTAATGCTATAAAGGCTTCCACTACCCGCATTTATTAATCCTTGGGGTTTACAATTACTGACGGATAAAATCCTTTGGTAAAGTTCTCGCTCATATGAAATCGCATTTCATTTTCCTTTTCCCCCTAAATTGAATTTTGTCCCAAAACGTGAGCAAAACCCTACGTTGCTAAAACCAAACAACCTACGCTCGCTATGACCTTGTTGTTGCCACTGTGGATTTGGCTACCACGTTCATGGCTTGACATTTAAGCTATCATCTTGTTCGTGGGTTGAGAAAACACAACAGGCTTTGTATTCTCATCGGCCAACGCGTTCTTCGACGATCTCACCGTCGTTATTGTAAGTTTCATTCATTATGGTTCTTTCAATGTTTATCGCTGCCACTTGTTCTCACTATGGTTCTTTAATTTGTAAGGGATTGTGTTTCACAATTGTCCCACATTTCTGTTGGTCAGAAAGAACATTTCTTTTCTTCAAATCTTGGTGGTCCATATCCTACTGTTGGTGAGCACTATACATCATCCTGAGTTACAGGTGATATAGTTCCATTAGCATCTACAATTAATCCTGATTCAAATGCAGAACATGATCCTCCTCTACATGATCGCCCAATGATTGAACTTGTCGGTCAAGGGTAATATTTCGATTTAGTTATTTTAATTGTTTATATTATATAACTTCTTTCATCCTCTAATAATTTTTCAAGACTTTTAGGTTTGTTACATCTAGAGTTGCTTCACAGGCTATCACAAAGACAATTAAGCAACAATTTCTTAATCCTTGGCCATCATGGGGAGCAATACCTGAAAAAGACAAGGATAATTTCTGTCAATATTTCAAGGCAATGTGTTTTTAACTTATTATACATTTTCATCGTCTATCTTAGCTGTTTAGAGACACTAGAATGGCTACAGAAAGGCCATAATGGATTCCTAATGATGTGTGGACTAGGCTACTAGAACATTGGAATTCTCAAAGCTATCATAGCAAATTTATTGCAACAAAAAAGAATAGGGCTTCTAAAATAGGTGGGACCCTACACACATGTGGATCCATTACCACCCACGAGCATGCACTTCGTATGGTATACACATTAATTGTTTCTAATATCTTCCATTTGAACTACATTTTTAAAGTTTGAACATCAAATCAAATTTAATAGTATTATATATATATATATATATATATATATATATATATATATATATATATATATATATATCACCAGATGATGATAATTGTTCATTTTTCACTTACAAAAAGAATTTCAGACTAGGCTTTGCCAAGTCAGATCTGAGGTTTCCTCATGTGGTGCTTATGGAACACAAAAGCAATCATCTGCTGATCCTATACAAAAAGAAAATATCAGAACTAGGTGTTGAATTGAGATTGTTGGAGGAAAAAAGAAATGAAAACTTTATGGGGCTGACTAACTTTTTTTCCAAATATACGGGTTCAAATGAAAGCCTGAACTAACTACCAGCTTCCTCCTCTTCTAATACTGAGCACTTCACTAATATTAGGCAGCAACTTTCACGAAGCCTAGAGGAAAATGAGCAAATAAGGTCCAAGTTTCGATCCTTTTAATCACTGGTCCTGCAATATCTCCCTCCTCATGCTTAGGCTTGTCTTCAGCAGCCACAACCACAACCACAACAATCAAACCCTACTGAACATAACTCTAAAATCCCTCAACCCTAGTCTCAGCAACAAAACAATTAAGAGGATGATAATTTAAATGAAGAAAGTTCTCGGGATTATGAAGATTATTAGATCTTCATGTACTTAAGAAAAATTTCCAGCATAAACTTGTGTTTTATTATGTTTTTACTAGGTATCGTGCTTATGTATATATTACTTGACAAATATTGTTATGCTACATTAATTGGTATCTTTTATGCAACAATGTAGTATGTCATGTGTGATGGAGTTTCATATGAGTATATAATGGAATGCTGGAATTGTCTTAGAGTTTTCTGTATGTAGGTAATTAGGAATGTTAAATAAACAAGTGTACCAAAAAAAAATTATTCACTTCCTGAGGGATTACAAACAACTAAATCTGTCGAAAATCCAATCATTCAAGCATTTGCCATTATCGACAGACAAGATCGTCGGTAATTACCGACGGACAAATCCTTCGGTGATAACATAGCTTGAACGACTTGAGTTTCCGACGGATTGGGCCGTTAGTAATTACTGATTGTTTTTGCGTAGGACCTATCTGTCGGTAATTACCAACAAATATCATGCATACATCGGTAAAATGTTACCGACGAAGCGTTTAATAATGAATTTTCTAGTTGTCGGTAGTCCGTCAGTAATACCTAATTACCGATGGAATTTTGTTATTAAAATAGATTATTGTCGTTGGTAATTACAATTTTTCTTGTAGTGACTGTAATATCTCGGTTAGATATTACTAATTTAAATAAATAAAATAAGAAAATAAATACAAAACATAATAATAATTTCTCTTCCCAAAACGCGGGAAAATTAAAACATCTATTAATTCGTCCGGATATAAACTTCAAGTTCCAATACCAATATTGTAATTTAGAAACCAATAAAAATATTGTACTTAAATACATAAAAAGAAAAGTCATAAAACACCGTAAAATAGTTCTCCTAAGCTAGCCCCTCTCTACCTCACCAGCACTACCTACAACATCATATGCTTGAGTATAACACATTACACGATCATAGCCAAACATAAGCAGATAGGGTAAGCTAATAGATAAACATATAGACAATTCAAATATATATATGCATCCTATCATCAAGGAACTCTATCCTTTGATTTCAGACCACATGGCCACTATCATGTTATCCATGTTCTACGTTTTTAAAGGATAACCTCAAGATACCTTTTAATGCCAACACTTACAAGCCACAACTTGTAGAACACGTGCGGAAAACATGCTATGGACCACACTCTGTAACGCCAAGTGGAGTTCCGAATACATACCATAGTTCGTACTCTCAACACAAGATTAACACATTACTAGCCACAACTTGTGATTGCTCAATCGAGTGGAGACTCTTCGTACGAGCCACAACTCGCACACTCACACAAGTAACACTCGCCAATCTGAGCCACAACTCAAGGAATGCTCATGTTCATCCTCCATCCCGAGCCACAACTCAAGACAAGCCATTATGAGTCACAACTCAAGGAATGCCACGTGTTTACCCTCTATCCCGAGCCACAATTCAAGGGATACGATTCTGAGCCACAACTCAAGGAATGGTCCAACAAATCCATCTTTAAGGTATCACCCAAAGCCTTGTCGACCATGCACATCCAATGCATACAAACATTCTGCCCTTGTATTATCGCCTGACGCTACTCTAGAGCTGCCAAGCGAAATCCAATTGTAGACCGCCTAGCGGAAGCAACATACCACCAAGCCCCACATGCCCCTGAACCCTCTGACTTTGCAAGTATCGCCTGGTGGGACGAACCTCACTGCCAGGCGCTAGGTGTACTAGTAGCTCCCTAGATTTGGAGTTATCGCTTGGCGGGTCTAGTTCCACCGTTAGACGCCACACTAGTAAACGCGTTTTATTGGTTTTTCACATTTGTAGAACCAAGTCTCCCTCTTTGTAATTCCAGCAGGCTCCCTTGAATCACTAAATAGATCACTTTTACACGTGATTCTACTCAATAGGTTCCCAATCCTACATAGTAAGATGGCATTATTACCCCTCCCATATAAAACCTATTCACCTTGAAACCCAATCTCAAGTTGGCATGAGATTCCATTCCTAAATCACTAATTTTCTAGTACAATCCTACCACACACTCTCCTACAATTCACATATGAATCACCAACCCTAAAGGAAATGATTGCATCCTAATTTTACTTTAGCACTTTACAAAGAACCTCAACACTCTAATATCCCTTCGGCAATTCATATATAGTCCTGTATCATGAACTTTATGTCAACCATTTTCTTGTCACAATACTCATAACCATAACCTAACTTTAAATTCAGTTCTCCCTTTTAATTCTAGGTACTTTATCCACATCTCCATCCCCTGCTCAAGATCCCTTACTCCACTTCCATTAGTAAGATATCACAATAGAACCCCAAACCCGCAATGCCACTCATAGCCACACAGGGGTCCTGCCGCTAAGCGGTGCATACATTTATGGGTAAAACCCACAATTTCTCTACACATACGAAGACCCCCAGAAAAATCCCATTACATTTCTCTGCCTATTTTCTCAACACCGCAATTATTCACGATTTTAGTTATACAATTTCTCAACATAAACCATATCCACTGCAATTCAGACGCCCATTAATCCCACAACATCAACAACCCTAATTTCCCAAACCCTAAAACAAGTGCTCATACGATTTCCTCTAATTAACTTCCAATCACAACGTAATTCAACAATATCTAGCATCCAACAATCAACCAACAGATAAAGCTCCCTTTTTTTCCCCGATTAGAATCAACCAAAAAACCTTAAAACACCAAAAGCGGTTTCTGGAAAATTTCAAGAAACTTGAATTAAAACAAGAACAGACAAAGGAGCGACAACACATCATATCAATCATCATCAAATTAACGCAAGTAATCTAAAATCAATTAAAAGCTCCCCTAACTTGGATTCCTTGCTCAATTTCTAAAACCTTGGTCCTTTGTGTTAGCAACGTGCCCCCTCCTTGATTGCTTCTAATCTACTTCTTCAATGTGCTCCCAATTTCCCTCTCAACTCTCTATTTTCAGTGCTAGTTGTGTGCTTGTACCAAAAGGACACTCTATCTCTCTAATTTCCCTATTATCCCCACTCTACAACCTTAATTTTAGTGGTCATAAAGAGTAAAACGAAATTTACATTAAACATGTGGTTAATGGTTAAACAATGGCTATTCAAGATGGTTTTCCAACCTTTCTAACTGCCCTCTTAGACGACTAGAGTTTTCTATCCTATCACATTCATGCCAAAAAGAAATTTGGCAAAATGGAAGCTTATTTTGTGTTTACCAAGGTTTGAACACACAACCATCATATCACAAAGTAAGTGCACAACCAATTTAACAAATTCATGTTTTGTGATAATTCTTATAAATTTAGGATTATATTATCACTCATCATGATCAATCATATTATTAAGATAGCACACAATTGGCATACACAAGACTTGAACCCAAGTCCTCTTATAATAATCAAGTACTTTCAACCATTAGATCTAGGACTATTCCACATCATAAACCCTAGCATTAAATCCCATAAAGGTTTCCACTATCCACATTTATTAAATAATTAATTATTTAATTGTTTAAATTTTTCGGGTCTTATAGTGACCATTCTTAAGTACTTAAGAAGGACTAAAGTTAAAAGGTTATGCTGATACAAGTTTTGAATCAGATGTTGATGGTGTCAAATATTTTTCTAGTTATGTCTTCACCTTAAATGGTGGTACAATAAGTTGGAAAAGTTCCAAACAAGTTAATACTGTTGACTTAACTATTGAAGCATAATACATAACAACAAGTGAAGTTGTTAAGGAAGTAGTTTGGATGAAAAATATCTTAACTGAACTTGGTGTAGTTCCTTTGATGGACGAACCAGTTATGTTGCTGTGTGACAATAACGGGGTAATCGATCAAGCACAAGAGCCTAGATCGCATAAAAAATACAAAGAATTATTACAGAAAATATCACATTCTTAGAGAATTTGTTGAACATGGTGATGTTAAGCTACAAAAGGTAAAAAGAAAAATGAATGTTGCAGATCCGTTCACCAAAGCACTTGGCAGAAAAGAGTTTGATGTGCACAAGTTGGAGCTAGGAATGAGATACATGACTGATTGGCTCTAGTGCAAGCGAGATTGTTAGATTTGAGGTATGCCCTATATCAAATTTGTCATTTTAGTAATAATAAAATTGTGTTTATTATTATTATTATTTCATTGTCATATTTATTTAATTCATATGATAATGTCCTTGATTAAAATTAAAGACTTATTATTATAATAAAGATTATAATAATGAGAAATAAGTCTTATATAGGTTTAATTTAAATTGTTCTTCATAATAGGATTATTGAAGACAAGACATCATTAATTCGGATAGATCAATATGTGTGTAGTGGTCTTCATAAGATAAAGATTAAAAGATCTCATTTTTTAAATTACACATATAAATGGTCTATATAGAGATATGATCATTGAACTGACTCAGGAGAATTCCTTAATGGTTAAATATTACCCTTGAATTGTCAATGGGAAATTATTTTGAAGAAATATATAATTTCCCAATACTTGAGATTATCATGGAAATTACCAAGTTATCTATTAATTATACTTTGATATCGGATATCTAAGACTTCGTGATGTTAGTTGAATGATTATTGGGTATGATTAAATTCTTGTGGGATTAATGATTAATTAAGAAAGAATCCATCAACTTTTGGTAATGAATTTGAGCTCTATATAAATAAAGATCTTGGCTAAGGTATTATGAAATAAAGAAGAAAAGAGTTTCTTAAGTCATTAACATGTGTTAACTTATTGAAATTTGACAATTATACCATATTTTAGAGTTAACATAGAGATGTAAAGATTGAAGGAAATATTATATTATTCTTCTAGTGGTTCTACAGTAAAAGATACTTCACACTATCCTACTATTCGGTCGTTAAGGGGTGGTTCTAGACGCCAACCTTGATTAATAAATTAATGAGTTAATTTATTATCAGTTTAGTAAAGAACCTACTGGAGTGTTTTGATCTTTGTTGGATGAGAAAATATTATTGATTAAATTAAAGAGTTTAATTTTAACTAATTAATATTTTTTGTAAGTGAAATATTATTATATTTTTTTGCTAGCACCAAAAGTATAATTAATATAAAAATCTGAAAATCTATAAATTGATTGGGTAAAACTTGGTCAATTAGATTACTAAGCAAAATAAATATTTTTATTAATAATATCTTATTTGTTACTAAAAGCAACAAACCTAGAGAGAGATTTTAAAATAAATTACATGGACTTTTCCTATTTTTTTCATCAGATGAAATTAAAACCCACGTATATATATAAGACTCCTTAAAACATAAAAGAAGCATGTACATGTTGCTTTTTGGTTATGTTATTCTAGAAAGAAAATGTTTAATTATTCGGATGGTATCCACTTTGATAGAAGTGTGTCAATTTGGTACTCGCGGGAAAAAATGTGTCAATTGCGTTCTCACTTTTGAAAAAGTGTCTCAACTAGGTCCCTTTTAGAACAAAATAATTAACGCCGTTAACAGCATGTCACATGTCACTCTCTGGTTTTTAAATTTTTTTAATTCATTTTTGCAAAAACAATTTGTTGCCACGTGTCACAACAAAGACTTGACACGTGGCAATGTCAGTGCCACGTAGCAGGATAATGCCACGTTGACAAATGTCATTGTACTGATTTCAATTTAGTATCCATATATACCTAATTGTTTCAATTTAGTCCTCACTTTTGTGCCTGTGGTTCAATTTTTTCCCAAATTTTTTAATAATTGAAGTACATTTTAAGTCACTTTTTCATAAGATTAAAAGTAATTAAGTATAAATATTTTTACAACATTAAGTACTGATATTTATATTAAAATTTAGTGGTAAAAAAATGTTATACTAATAAAACAATAGAATCATCCACTTTTTTTTTTTCAAAATAGAGCAATATTGTCTCTATCCAATTCAAGACCAAATCTATTATTTGTCTAAATGTTATACTAATATTTTTTTATTAAAAATGACATTTTAGCATATTACGTTATTGTATATTATTAACCCATATCTTGTCAATGTATTCTTTAACCACTAAATTTTAATATAAATATAAGTACTTAATTTTGTAAAAATATTTATACTTAATTAGTTTTAATCTTATAAAAAATGAATTAAAAAATATACTTTAATTATTAAAAAAAATTGGGACAAAATTGAACCAAATACATAAAAGTGGAGACTAAATTGAAACACTAAGATAAATAAATATGGGTACTAAATTGAAATTAGTACAATGACTATTGCCACACATGGCATTATCCTGGCACGTGGTACTGACATTAACACATGACACTGATATTGTCACGTGTCACAACATGAACTTGACACGTGGCAACAATAAAATTTTGCAAAAAAAAAAATTTAAAAAATCAGAGAGTGACCTGTGGCGTGCCGTTAACGACGTTATTTTTGTATGAAAATGACCTGAATGAGGCTCTTTTTAAAAGAGGGGATGCAATTGACACCTTTTTTCTCGCGAATATCAAATTGACACACTCCTACCAAAGTGGGTACCATCCAAATAATTAAACCGAGAGAAAAAGGAGCAATTTTTCAATATCACTCTTGGAAGAGTCACTTTTATTAGATTATTAGATTACTCAGGTTACAATTTTTTCACGGGTCAAAGATTGATACAACAAGGCTATTCTCGGTGTGAATACACGTGAAGGACTTGTATGAGTTTGAAGGGGAAAATTCTCAAAAAGCCATACAAGGTATTTCTCCATAATTTTTTTCTTTTTGATATCTATTTTTACCTTAACTTTTGTCTCTCTGATGTCTAGCATGCATAATTTTAATCCAACTCCAATATTTCGGCTGTGCATGAATACGATATATATATATATA
>Ga0214543_1008451_pt1 | contig 16829 bp, 6 predicted proteins | sample CNSS2metaG_FD_160094 | JGI IMG/M metagenome (GOLD analysis project Ga0214543, IMG submission 160094) | Root nodule microbial communities from cowpea collected in UCLA plant growth center, Los Angeles, California, USA - CNSS2 | ecosystem: Host-associated > Plants > Roots > Nodule | place: USA... | reverse complement strand
AATCCATTAGTTCAGAAACTAATCATGTGCAGGATTACACAGCAGGCCTGAAATACATTTGATAAAGAGAAACTATTTGCCTAATGCATATCCTAACTGGACCAAGCTATGTTTTATCCCAGATCAGACATCATCAAAATTGTTCTTCATTTATGGATGAAAGGCTCCCCCTTCCAACAATAAAGATGAAAACAATACTTATTTATTTTTTCACATATTTTCAAGCATGATATTAAGTATCTAATTGTTGAATTAGATGAACCCTTTCTTAAGAGTCAAAAAGTTACATGTGGAAAATTTCATATTAATTATTTAGAACTTATTTCAGGAAAACGTTTTCAAATATGAGAATATTCAATGAATGAAGAGATAAAATTAGAGAAGTTCATTTAAAGTGAGTTTCATATTAAATACAAATTTAAAACTATCATTTTCCTAAGGAGAAACATATAAAATTATAAAATATTTAAGTACATTATTTTGGCCCCTTCAATTTTTTTTGTCAAAGATTCGTCACTACAATTATATCACTACAAAAAAAAAAAGAAAAAGAAATAGCAATCAATTTTAAAAGATAATATGTCACTAATTAATTTAGACACTAATTCATCTGCTAACCAAAATTTGGTAGCTAATGTTAGTGAATGATTTAAAGATTAATTGGTCACTAGTTATAATTTTTTAGTCATAATAGTGATTATTTTAGAGACTAATAATTTTTAGTTTATAAATTAGTCACTATAGTGACCAATTATTTGTTGTGTTTAAAATTTGTTGTTATTTAATGATTTTTTATGGTATATAGAGAGATTCCTCATACACCTTTTTCAAATTAGTTCTTTTTTAAATAATCAATTACTAATTTACTCTTTAAACGACTGTTATTATAAATTTAACTGTTTTTTAGTTTATTCTTATCTGTAAAAATGTAATATTTTTTAAACTAAAATAATTATTTACAATAAGATATAAGATATTATGTACAAAATAAATAAAAATTATATATGATAAATTTATAAAAAATATTTATATTTAATTTTATAATTATAATTTTTTATTTTTTGATATTATATTAAAAAAACATACTTGCCCTAAGCATATATTTTTACTATTAATACATAATAAAGATGTTTTTTAAGGATAAAGTGACTCTGGGCTCTAAGAATATCTAAGATTAACTTTACTCTCTTCATTTATATAAAAGTGCAACTCGAATAAAGTAATTAGAAAGTCACAATTAAAAATCTAAGATTTGCTATCAAGCTATGATACACATATATCATAAGATTATTGGATAGGACACCTATCTGATACGTCAATAACGTTAATAGGACACAACACGTAATATAAACATATTAAACAATATAATGTTTTTTAAAATATGAAAAATATATGATTATTTTTGTGTGAATTCAAATTAAAATTAAATGTATTACAAATTTTGAATATAAAAATTTATAAATTATCGTCATCATAAAAGTATTATTGATTTATATACATTAGATATTTCACTAATAAGTATCAGTAAAGTCTTCTAAGATATCATATATGAATTTGTGTCAGACATGGATACGTGACACAAATAAAAATATTGATACATCATAGCTATCAAGATTCTAAGAGATTGTTCGAAATCATTTACAAATCCATCTTTATGCAATTTGTATGTGATGAACGTTGTTGAGAACTTTTTTAACAAAATTTTAGAAAAACATAAAAAAAAATACTATTATAAAAATTGCACTCAATCCATCATAAAAATTACATTCAGAATATATATATATATATATATATATATATATATATATATATATATATTATGTATTATAAAAAAATATAAATAAATACATGGAATTAAAACATTACATCATTTATATTATTCTTTATCAATCAAAATTAAACTAATTCACTTATTTGTAAAATGATTGTTTTCAAGTACTAAATAAATAATTATACATTTTCAGTTATTATAGTTTAATTATTAGGAGTAAAGTCAATAAATAATTAATGTTTACTATTTTGCATCAAATAATAATTGTAGGTGAATTATTCACTTTATCTTCTTAAATAACTTTATAATCAATCATATGATATTTAAGTAAAAGCTGCATAAGATTTTTCAATATTTTAAGGGTTAAGGGTGTGTCTCTTTGCGGTATAGATTTGGAGGAGAATGTGAAGATAGATTTATGTGAATTTGAGTAGATAAATTTGTATGTTTTTTTGAGTGGATTTAGAGGGTAGAGTGAGTGGATTTGGAGATAAGTTTTATGAAAAATAGTGAAAGATTTGATTGATGTAATAGATAAAATAAATTGTAAAAATATATAGAATTAAAAAATTACCAAAATACCCTTGATGAAAAAAGAGAAAGATTTTGTAATGTGATGTTATAAAAATAATTATAAATAATTAATATGAATTAAAAAAATATTAAAATTATATGAAATTATAAAATAAATAAATTATAATTTTTATGAATGTAAAAAAAAAATTGTACAATTAAATTTAAACAAAAATTATACAAAAAAAGTTAAAAAAAAAAGACCAACACACACTCACTATTTTTTTAAACCAATATCACTTCTAAAATTACCTTTTTTAAGATTTATTTTTTGATTTTATGTAAATATTATTACGATGTTAATATATCGTTGTATATATCGCAAACACAGGTAAATATATAAACTAAGACCAGATTGTAATATTCTTTTTTTTAATTTATGAAAATTTAACTTTTTAACTTTTTATATTATTATAAATTTTATGGGAAAAAACCGCAATTAGTTGAGTTAACATGGTGCATTGTGGCATTTCGTTGGTTAAATGGATTTATGGATCCTACGTTGGTCAACCTTCGTGCATTCTGATAAAATCTTAGTGTTAAGATTACTTACGGTTACGTTCAGACATACGAGATACACATACGAAATTAATGTGGTCCAGTAAATAATAGAATTGGATAGAACAATATAAATCTTGTGTTCACCGACTATATAATAATAATAATTTGCCTATTTATAAAAATGTGTCTACTACATCTCAATTTTTTAAAAAGTATCTCGAATAGATTTTTTCAGACAAAAAATATTAACATCTTTAATTATGTGTCACGTGTTAGTCTTTTTTTTTTGCCATATGTTTTGTCTTATGTGTAACATGTGACACTATCAGTGTCACTTGGTGAGGTTCTACCTTGTTATTACTATCCCGTGTTATTATCTTGATTTCAATTTAGTTTTTACATATGTCTATTTATTTCAATTTAATCCCCACATATATCTATTTATTTCAATTTAGTCTCAATTTTTTTAAAATAAAGAAATATTGTCTCTTCTTTAAAATCAAATTTATTATTTATATAAATGTTATACTGATATTTGTCATTAAAAATAACTTACAAAATTAATTAATAATATTTATATTAAAATTTAATAATAAAAGTCATTAATAACAAAACATAGATTAAAAATTAAAAAAAAATGTAATATATTACAAAATCATTTTAATAAAAAAATATGAGTATTATTATTTCATTTATTTGCAGTATAACTTTAAATGATTGTATCTTAATTTAATTTTTAGTTTTATTATTTTAGTATACATTTACGAGCTATTATATTTTTTTCTTTATGTTATTATAACTTTTTCTTCATATTAATTACATTAAAGATATAATTAAAGATATAATTAAAGATGTTATTTTAAAATTGCTAAATTAAAAACCACTTCTTCAACTCGAAAATAACTGAAAAAAGCTGTTAACCAATGACATTGACTCAATATCTTATAAATGTTTTTCTTTTTTCTCCTTCAGAAGAGTTGTAGTAGACACTAAAATTTAATTTAATTAATAATGTTATTCATCTTTCAATAAAAAATTTAATTAATAATTTTAAGAAACTGAAAGTTAACTTCGTAAAATTAGTCATACTTTTTTGTTGATTTACATTTTCTACAAACGAAAATAGGTTAGATGTAAAGGGTTTTGTAACGTTCCAAATAAGTGATCTTATGTATTATTGTGTGAATTTTGACATTTTGACTAAATTGATACTCTTAAGTCTTTTTGATTATATTTTATTGTATAAAAATTTATTAAAAAAATGAAATAAAAGAATAAAAATATGGGATCACACCAATTTTTTTTATGAAAATTAAACTTCACATAAATAAACTATACATAGTATGAAACTTTTTTTATTTTTAAATAAATATATAAAAGTAAAACACTAAATAACTTATATTATTATCTGTGGAATAAAATGTCACCAGTGCAGTAAGGACTTTCTGTCCCGGTTATTTTTCACATTTTGCCTCGGGTCTGGAACCAAGACATATTGGGGCGAGGCCAAAAAGTACACCTTTTGGCCTCGGTTACCACCCGAAGCCATAGACCCAGTTTTATGCCTCGGTTGTTTTGAAACTGGTGCCATATACACAACTTTCTGCCTCGGGTCAGTTAGGACCGAGGCCATAGGTGATCAATATTTTTCTTTTAATTCAAATTTTTGCAGGCTTTTTGGCCTCGGTTATGGTTAGAACCGAGACCATATGTGACTTTTTTGCCTCGGTCTTGGTAAGAACCGAGGCATATTCCCCTACTTTTTTTTTAAAATATATTTTCTTTTATATATATATATATATATATATATATATATATATATATATATATATATATTCCCACATTCATATATTTTTCAGACCTACATATATTTTTCAGACAGCAGCACAACCATAACAGAATATTTTCTCAAACATCCATAATCCAAAAACATTTAAAGGATAATTGAAATGTACACAATCGAAATACATATATCCTAATCAATACTATTGTACATTTGAATTATGAATTTTGCACATGCTATCCTACAAAATTTTATGGACTTCACGAGAATTGGCAAAGGACTCTTGAATGTCTACAAAATAAGACATTAAGTTAGTATATAGAAAGACAACTTTAGTATACCAAACTTTACAATATTGCAAAGTAATTGTTTTAATTCAAAAATATATTACCGTGTCCCAATTAGTTGTAATACGAGCACGCACAAATAATCCAAACAATTTCAATTCCAATGAAAATCAATACTTGCAATAATCGAAATTCAAAAATAATATATACAAAATGGAAAATGGAACAAAAACGAGTTAGAAACTTACCTTGGAGGAATGACGGTACTACAATTGCCGGAAAACAAATTGAGAAGTGGTCGCAGGTGGTCGGAGGGTGTGGTGGCAGTGGGTGCAGCGGAGAGAGCGCGCGCGCGAGAGAGAGAGAGACGCGAAATGGAGGGCGCTCGCTCGCGTGGTGGTTGCGCTGGCCGGAGGAGGTCGACGATGGCCGGAGGGTGTGGTGGCAGTGGGTGCAGCAGAGAGAGAGAGAGAGTGGAATTGCAGAGGCGCTGACGCGAGGAGGAAGAAGGGTTCACGAATTTCAAACCCTAAATAAACCCAATGGCTTCGGTTGTTAGAGGAACCGAAGCCATTGACCCCCTTTTGGCATCGGGTCTCCTTGGACCGAGGCCTATACCCTGACTTCCAACCACTTTTTGGCTTCAGGTCCTACTGGACCGTGGCCTATACCCCTCTTTGGCACCGGTTTTGAGCGAACCGCGGCCTATACCCCTCTTTGGCTTCGGGTATTTGGAGAACCGAGGCCTAAAACTTGGCTCTAATTGCAAAAATGCCACCGCGCTATTATATGTTTCGGTTCCTGGCCAACCGAGGCATGTAAGGCGAGGTAAAATGAGAATTCTGCACTAGTGTGTTAAACCACATTATTTTATGCTTTAAAACTTAAATAGGTATTTAACACCATCCAATTAAGTGTAAACCATGAAAAAAAAGATAAAAATAAAAAAATTTGTGACCTAATATTAATATATATATATATATATATATATATATATATATATATATATATATATATATATATATTAAAATGTGGGTCTAACGCACTTGTCTCTCAGCTTGAATTAATATTTTATATTATTTATTGAATATGATTAAATACTTTTAGTCATCATTTATTTGTTACCATATATTTATAAATATAAATGTATAATTTATTTAATTGATTACTGTAATATGTTTTTTATAGTATGTACTGCTTGCAGTGAATAATTAATTAATAAAATATTCTTTTTAAATTGTATAGTATGTTATATGTGAGCAAAGGGTGGTACAATTGAGAATGACAAGTAGGAATAGTAAGAAGATGAAATGGAGATGAATTTCACTATTTGATACTCGTAAGAAAATCATCTTTATTCTTATGCCTAAAGTCAACGAATATGAAATTTTTGTCTAATCCTAATTTTTACCAGATAATGGATATATATTTATATTTATGTCTATACTCATATATGTTTTCTTTTTACTATTTTAATAGCAATTAATTAATTTATATAAAATAATAAAAGTCATAAAGAAAATATAATATTATCAAATATTTAATATAAAAAAGACGTATTCTCGTTTTTCAATATCAAATATTAAGAAATAAATTATAATTGTACACATATTAACTTAAAGTACCATGCCTATACTCATATATGTTTTCTTTTTACTATTTTAACAGCAATTAATAAATTTATATAAAATAATAAAAATTGTAAAGAAAATATAATATTATCAAATATTTAATATAAAAAAGACGTATTCTCGTTCTTCAATATCAATATTAAGAAATAAATTATAATTGTACACATATCAACTTAGAGTACCAAATAAAATTTCATAAGAACAAAAAATCTATTAAAATTACAAATGTTAATGAAACAAAATTGATAAAATTTAAAAATATTTTAAAAAATGCAAAAGAAAGACATAAATTCAAATTTAAAAATATTTTAAATGTCTCTTTACTCCCATTTTTTAATTTTTAATGAAATCTCCTTTTTTGCACACTAATAAAATTATAATGTATCACTTGAATAAAATCACACAAAAAGACAAAGATTAATCTAATAATATTTGAAATTAACTAAAAATTCTTTATTTTTTTAACTACAATATATGTAGGATGGTGATAACCAAGATCCATCGTGATGACATTAAAGTAGTATATTATAGTAAATGAAATTTGTGTTTACAAATGTAGTAATAGAATTTCACTTATGATATTGAGTTAGAAAATAAAAATAAGTATATAAAAAATATCAACAGTATTCTCTATGATAAAAATACAGAACAAATAAAAATGTTAAAAAAAGAAAAAATAATCAAATATTTGTCTTAAAAATAATTTTATACACTTTTGAATGAAATCGTACAAAGAAAAACAAATATATAATTAATGTACCATAAGATGAAAAATACCTTATTGGTATGAGAAAACTTTTCAAATATTAAATGATAATGATAATGAGAATTGTTTAAGCAAAACAAAAAAAGTTATTCAAATAAAACAAAAATTAAGTATAAGATAATAAATAAGATAAATTTTGTACGTTGCCTATTAAATGAAGGGTTTACACTAATTAACACTTAAATTAAGAATTAAATATTCTCATATTAAAAAAAATAAACAATAAATAAAAGTATTAAAAAATGTAGAAATATTCAAATATAAAATATATAACTATGAATATTTTAGTAATTTAAAACGGGACGGAGATGAAGGCAGTGATAGGTATTTAGGCAATTATGGGGATGTGAATGAGGTGGATATGTACATACTCATACAAATATTATCCATACACAGTCAATGCGAGACTTCTCCGTCAAAAAAGGACGAGTTTGGATAATATCCATGAAGACGAGTTCACTTGTCATCTTTAATGACGAGCAGTGGTGAGGTTGTTGATATTATGTTTAAAAAATAGTGATCGTATATATGTATATATTTATTTTGTATTATATAAATCTTAATTGATAAAGTTGTATATATTTTGAAACTTTAACTATGATTTTATTCTTGGACCATTTTATATAATTGTATGTTTGTTTATGGTTATTGTAAAATATATATAATTGTATAATATGAGTCCAACCGGAGCAATAATAATAATAATAATAATAATAATATAATTAGTAGTATGATTATGCTAATTAGGATCATTATAATAAAACAAAAAATTGTATTAATACTTTTAGATAAATTAAGTATTTATCCACTAAATTATTAATGGATAGATCGATAGATCATAAAAGGATTAAATTTTTTAAATATGTTTTTATCAATGACAATGAATTAATAAATAGTTTTTATTTCATTTTGTTATAATCAAGATTTAATTTTATCAATCCATTCATTTTGTCTTCTTGGATATATTGATTTGTATCAATCTTACTAGTTTCCTTTTAATTTATCATCATCTACCTTTTATGAATCAAATGTATTCAATTTAACATCATATATAAGTGTTGTACAAGTTCACAAATAAGAATTCTGTCTTGTTAAGTTATATACCATTCAAATCTCATTGTTTTTATTACCATCAAATTTATTCTTGTTAGATTTATGGCCTTTTAAAAAAAATATTATTAATGAAAACTACACATATTTAAGGTTAAATAAATATTTACTTATGATCAATTAGTTTTGAAGTTTAACATTATAAATACACATCTCTTTTATATTTATTCAATTTTGGTAATAAAATTAAAAAAAAAACTCATTTTAATTTCTTAATTATAAAAAATAGTTCACATTTATCATTTAGTTGACGTGATTGACTATTATAGATAAAGATTGTGATATATTAATATTTCTTTACTTGCATCAATCAGATCATTACAGCTAGATCCAACGACGCGCATAGCCGATCCGTGTCGTTCAATTTTATTGGCCAAGTTAAAGGACAACTCCATTATATATATGTAACACATCTTAGACACATTTCACATCTCCTCTTTTGTTTCTCTCTTCGTCATTGAAACTAGTTCATCTTCTTCACAATTAATGGCAAGCCGAGCCAAAACCCAAGGACCAACCATGAACAAAAAAGGCATGTCAAAGAGTACCAAAGCTGGTCTCCAATTCCCTGTTGGTCGTGTTGCTCGATACCTCAAGACGGGCAAGTATGCTGAGCGCATCGGTACCGGTGCTCCTGTGTATCTCGCATCCGTTCTTGAATATCTGGCTGCCGAAGTAATTTACCTTATTCTCTCTCAATTTTGATTTTTCGTGTTTGTGGTTGGACCTAGGTTTTCAAAATTAAGGTTTATTTTGCCAATTTAATAACAATGTAAAAAATTGAATTTTGATATGATAAATTGGACTTATTAGAAATCATATAAGAATGTTTTTGTTAAAATAAAAAAAATACCTTTTGATCAAATGTACAAATTAATACTATTTTTTTAAAGTATGTGTTTATGTCTTAAATGTTTAGAGATGAATTTTCATTAACCAATTCCCTATGAATAATTTTGTGGAAGTTGTATTTTGCATGTGGTGTTTTCAGGTATTGGAGTTGGCAGGAAATGCTGCCATAGACAACAAGAAGACTAGAATCATGCCTCGCCATATCCAATTGGCAGTTAGGAATGATGAAGAGTTGAGTATACTTCTTGGGGATGTTACCATAGCCAATGGTGGTGTCATCCCTAACATTCACAACCTCTTACTTCCAAAGAAGAGTGGCACCTCTAAGGGTTTTGATGTTGACGAGGACTAGATTTTATGTCCTTTTTTTCTCTTCATCTCAAATGTAATCCCTTTATTCTCCCTTTCTCAAAGGGTCTCTATATTACTCAATAATACATAAATTGGGATTGCTATATTATCATAATAATTATTTGCCTTCATGCATTATCAACTCTTTCGTTCACTTAATTTTATATTCATATAATCTTTATACAAATTTATACAAACTTATTTTGTTTGAATTTAAGTTGGGTAAAAAAGAAAAATCTAAAAATCAAACACCAAATTAATAATACTTTGATACAAAATCCAAAATGGAAAAAAATACCACCACACTCTTTCTACTCCTCTAATTCGCTTAATTCATATCCAGCCATCAATCCAACCACATACATCATCGGGACCGTCCGTGATCAACGAAATCCAACGGCAGTCACTGTCGATCCGCGTCGTTCATTCTCATTGGCCCAATTTCTACGCCTTGCACTATATATACCTCGCAACCGCTCAAACTATACAAATACAATTCCTTCTCGTGTTTTCACAGTCACCGGAACTCCTCGCTGTTCATTTTCCTCTTCTCTATTTTTCTCGTGTTTAGGTCACAGTTCATCAATGGCAGGGCGAGGTAAAACCCTAGGATCCAGCGCCGCCAAGAAGGCTACCTCTCGGAGCAGCAAGGCTGGGCTCCAATTTCCTGTTGGTCGTATCGCTCGTTTCCTCAAGGCTGGAAAGTACGCAGAGCGTGTCGGTGCCGGTGCCCCTGTCTATCTGGCTGCCGTTCTTGAGTATCTCGCTGCTGAGGTAATTCCTTGTCTATGTCTAATTATGTTCTTTCGATCTAATTTTCCCATCTGGATAGATCTAGGGTTTTGAATTTTGAAATTCTATTGGGTTGATTTTCCCTATTTTGTCGTGCATGTTTAATTTCCTGTTAATTGAACAGAGAAGTTGTGATTTTTCCGATTCTCTTTTTGATTGGTTGAAGGTTATTGGTTTCTGAATTTTCAGGTTCTTGAGTTGGCTGGGAACGCTGCTAGAGATAACAAGAAGACTCGAATTGTGCCTCGTCACATTCAATTGGCCGTGAGAAACGATGAAGAGTTGAGCAAGCTTCTCGGGGATGTTACCATTGCTAACGGAGGTGTTATGCCCAACATTCACAATCTTTTGCTTCCAAAGAAGGCTGGTGGCTCATCCAAGGGTGCTGGTGCTGATGATGACTCTTAAATATTGGGATCTAATTTTTGTGAACGGAGACTGGATTTAGATTTTCTATCGTTTTACTGTTTTTGTAGTTCTTTGATCTTTGTGCTCTGTAGCTGTAGTTAGTTTCTCAGTTAGTGATGATTATGTGAATAGGGGAGACTCTTACTCTTCAAGAAAGATTGTTGAAAATTTAAATCAATTTACCTTCATCTTTTAATCTCTTTAATCTCTTTCTGGTTATAAATTCCTTTTATCTTTCGATCCGAAATTTATTATTCTTGTTTTATATTGAACGAATGTCTTTGTACATTTTTGCTTTTGCATTTCTGTTCTATTCTCTTGGTGAATCATCTGAATGTATGTTTTGGTCGGATGTTCAGATGTATTTGTCTGGACAATGTTCTGGTTTTTCAATGTTATATGTATCAACATCCAGTACAACCAATTTCACTGATTTTATGAATTGTAATATCTATGGGGTTGTGGTGGCGTGAAATTCTTCTTGTTTATTCATGAGTAATCACAATTTTAGACTGGACTTAATTTTTTCAAGTCTTTAGATGTTACAGATATTGACTGTTTTATTCTCTTGATAGCATCTCTGAGGGGAGGCAAATTGAGACAATTTGTTTATGTAGAATTGTATTGTCTGAGATGATCTATTAAACATAATCAGGGAAATTATATTTACATTAATTGAAAATTTAATAAGTATAAAGAATAATTGAAAACATTTTATTTATTTAATAATATTATGTTTAGAAACATTCAATAGAGCGTTATAAAAATGAAACAGGTTATATTATCTGAACTTGAGCTTGTGGAGTCTTATTTAATATGGCATGTCATTTGGTGGGTGAGAGCTTCTAGTTTTACTAAGTTGTACTTATCTTGTGACTGTAATTTATATGATTTTCAAATTTAATCGGTTGATTAGTATAGATGTAGACGTTGTTTTATTATTTTAAATGTTAGTTTGTTTTATAAGAAATAGAAATCATAAAAACCATACTATATTATCAAATATTTAGTATGAAAAGGACACTAAAATTTAGAAAATTAAATATTTTGATGTGTAAAAAATGAGAGTATTAAATAATATATAAATAATAATGGTTAAGAAATCTTATGTTTATACTCTAAAATACAATATATTATTTGAAGGAAACTCCATACTAATTTTTTTAATTAAGGTTGTAATAAACGAAAATATATTTTCAAGATTTAGATAAATTTTATAAATATTGAATAAGTTAATATACTTTCAGGATTCAGATAAATTTGACAAATATTGAATAAGTTAATTATTAATTGATAGAGATTATAAAGTTTGTGTAATAATAGACAAAAAAAAAATTGAGTTAATTTAATAAATTATTGGATGAGCGCAGAATATATATATATATATATATATATATATAGGATAATTTAAATTTAAAATAAAATATTAACAAAACATTTTTGTTACTTTTTTTGTATACTGTAAATAATATATATTTATATGTAAATTGATTGAGTATTTGGTTAGGGATAAAAATATAATAGATGGAAAGATATTTAATGTTGTTTTAAATTACAAGTCATCCAAATAAAAAGTTTTGAAAGGAGAGAGAGAGTGAGTGTAATAATTTAAATACAATCAACCTCAAGTCAATATTTTCAGATTAATAATAAATGTTTTAAATGGCTTTAAAATTATTCATTAATTGTAATTCATTAATTATTACAATAACTTTTATTGGTTAAATGTAATTCATTAATTATTACAATAAATGTAATTCATTAATTATTACAATAACTTTTCAGTTACTTATTGAATAATAACATATACCTTATATGAAATTACCTTTCGGAGCATATGTGGAAATCAAAAATAAATTTGTTACTGTCTGAATCTGTTTTTTTATTTATAGAAAATTTCTGTATTGATTATGTACAGAAAATCTCTAACTTTTTTAACTGGGTATGAGATGTAGATATCCGTCTTCGTTTTCATCTGTTCTATTCTCATTTTCGTTTAAATTATTAAAATATTTATAATCAAATATATATATATATATATATATATATATATTAATATATACTTTCTATTTTGTATTTCTTCTCTTTGTTTAATTTGTTATAAAATTCATTTGCATCTCTAATATACTTTTCATCTTATCATAATTTTTGTGCAATTTCAAATGATGTATGTCAATTATGTCTCACATTTAAATGTTTCTATTTATTTGAATATTTTTATTTATTGTATATTTTCTTTTCACATAAAAATGTTTATTACTTTCAATTTAATTGTTCAATAGTATAAATATTTAATTTACTATGTAATATAACAAATTTATCTTTATTACTCTATTATTAATATTTTTTTCATTTGAAAAACTGTTTTGTTTCTAAAATAATTTTTGTTATTTCTCAACCATTGACTATGTTGATATTTGAAAATTTTTCTTAGATCTTTAAAGTATTTTTTATTTTATCATATCCTTAATTATATATTTGGTTTTCCTTTTATGATTTCATTCCAATGATCTATCAAATTGTTTCTAAGACACACATTTAATAATTTTTTAATATTTTTTTTATTTTTATAATATAAAATACTATTATGATATATTTTATTATATAATTATCTTTTATTTTTTTAACTCATTATCATACTTTGGTTTTGTTACTGTAATTGTATAAACAAATTTTACTTACTATAATATAAACTTTTAATGTAATTTTCATAAATTTCTTTTTATCACCAAAAAATTAGAATTTAAAAAGTTGAAGTAAACATGCATTTAATATATATTTTAATCTTAATATTTTTTTTCCTTTTATATATATTTTTAAAAAAAATGAAATTTTATCAACTACAATTCATTAATGTTTGCAAATTTAATAGATATTTTGGTTCTCATGAAAATTTATTTCGTATTTTAATTTTAAATGTATACAATTATAATATAATTTCTTTATAAATATTTGATAATATTATGTTTTCTTTGCCGTAATTTTTTATTATTTTATAAAAAATAATTAATTAATTAATATTGAAACAATAAGAAAACATGTATGAGTATGAGTATGTACCTATTACCCAATGAGGATAAGGATGAGGATGAGATAAAAGTTTGATAACTGTAAAATTTGGATATGAGAAGGGAATGAATTTTTTCGATAAGAATGAATAAGAACTAGCGAAACTTGTCCCGTCGTGTTGCCATCCCTATTTGTGCCTAAGAACGAAGAAAATATATTATTTACAACTACAGAAATACACAAACTCGTAAAAGTGAAAAATATTTTATTAAAACCATGAGATTGTCTCATTTTATTTAAAAATATCAATCGAATTATCACATTTTAAGTTTTAATTGATTTTTTAAATGTTTTTTAATTTAATCCTTTTTTAGTATATTACTAAAGACATTAATTGTGTGTTATGTGTTAATTTATAATTTCTTAATTTTTTTAATTTCCTTTTAAAATGAAAAAAAACCCTATAGTTAAATTAAAATTGGTTAGTGTCAACTCGTGAATTTTTAAATTTTTAAATTCTTTTAAAATGGTCACGTATCAATTTATAATTCTATCATTTGTCAATATTGATGAAAAAAAATCTTGGATTAATATCTATACTTTTTATTTTATTTCAATTTATTCTAAATTTCATTTTTTAAATTAAAACAATTTTTATCATTGATATTAGATTTAATTTTCATATAAATATTACAATGATATTTTTATTATAATAGATTTTTTAACCACTTTAAATATATTTAAATATATATTTTTTAATTTTATTTAAAATTTATTTTAAGTATTTATACATTAATAATTTATAAAAAAATGTTAAAATTGGTGTAAAAATAATAACTTTTTAAATGTGAAATTTTAAAACAATTTTATACCGATTAATGTTTGTTATAACAATTAAATATTTCCTATAGAATCTTGCAAACGAGCTCTATCCATCTTCCAGCCTCGTGCATAAACTCAAGATAGTCTTTTTCTCTGAAATCCTATTTTTAAGTCTTATTGTCTTCCAAATGAAGAAGAAAAATAACTATTAAGATAATTCTACACACATTTACAAATAATTTGTATCCAATATAGAGAAAACAAATTTTCTTTACTAAAACATTTGAATTCTACAGATAAGTGTAGGGTTTGGAAGTAAGAAAGGAGGGAAAGACTAAAAATATGAAACGGAGGATAAAAATGAAATAGAATTTTATTTTTTATAATTTTTTTCTCATAAAAAGTATTTAAAAAATTATTTAATTATAATCCGTATATAATATCTGTAAATAATATTCAACTTATTCTCGGATTATGATTAGTAGATAATATTCATGTTCATATTACCTTCATATTATAATTAATAAATAATATAATGTTTAATTTACCTACAAATAATAATAATAATTATTGAAAGATAAATTATTATTTTCTTATAGATTGATTATATCATAATCTTCTATTACAAGCAAAATTATGAAATATTACGTTTCTTTGTTACTTCTTTAAGATGTGTTAAAGAAATACTCACAAATATCTATCATATTTTTATATCATTATGTACTAATACCATTTTTTTTACGCTTTCTTCCCTGTCCCTATAATACTCATATTTTAATATTAACATAATGGATACTTTTGTAATTGACACTAAGTTGTTGATTTTTTATTTTTCAATTCTATTGCCTTTAAACTCAATTTATTTAAATTAGTGAAAACACATATTCACTTTTTAAAATTTATTATAAATATTTATTTATTTATTTTATGGATAATTTTTGTTAATAAAAGTATTAATTTGAAAGAAAATTTAATTGAATAAGACAGTTAAATCTAACAAAATTAACAAAAGGATTACTTAAAAGATAAAAATGGTAAACAATGATTTTAATTTAAAAAATAATTATTTATTAAAAGATAAAATTGAAAATAGAGATGTGAACACAAATGAAGAATTCCATTTATATATAAATTATATATAAATATAAATACTCCCAATTGTAACATTAGATAACTATAATACATATTTCTATTTTAAATAGAGGAGAACAAATACATGGTGGATACTTTTACTGTTTTAACTGGAAAATAAACATTTTAAACTTACTTAATTACAAAATAATTGTGAGTCACTTTAGACTATCCATTCAAAGATTTTTCAATTTAAATGAAAGAAAGTGAAATCAACAATAAAGTAATCTTAAGCAAAATAATAAAATTCAATTAAATAATACATTTAGAAGAAAAATATTTTATGATTATTTTTAACAAGAATCTAACTTTTGTAGATACATAAAAATATAGTTTACATATTTTAAAGAGTTTTTAAGTTTAGAACATTGATTAAGCTGATAAATGGCATTACGAAAAAGTATTTCAGAAACAAAATTTTAAACATAAATAGTGTAACTAATTGAAAATGAAATACTTTAAACTCTAACGAAAAAATAAACTGAGTACAACAGGAAAAACTCATACTTTTAAGGTTAAAATATTCCGTTAATCCTTGTTTTTTTGCAAAATCTCAATTTGATCATCGTATTTTTATTAGTCTAAATTAGGTTCTCAGTTTTGTAAATTAGTATTAATTAGGTCCTTTCTGTTAATAGAAAACTAACACCGTTAAGTTAGTGTCACGTGTCAGCTCCTCATTTTTTTGAATTTTATTTTAAATTTTTTAAATTTTATTTTAAAAATATTTATGCCACGTGTCAGGTTTGTAGTGTGCCACGTGTCAATCTAATATGGTGACACGTGTCAAATTATTATATGAATCTCAATTTGGTCATCATTTTTGTTAATTTGATTTAATTTCAGTCCCAAATTTTTTTAAAATTTTTTAATTTCATGTGCTCCAAATTTAGAACAAATTTAATTTTTTTATAGATGTAATGATGATACTTTTATTACAAGTGATATTTCTATTACATATTTTTAACAATATTTAATTTATTTAAATTTATATTTTACATTAAACTTTATTTAAATTTTATTTTAAAATTATAAATATATA
>Ga0214543_1008449_pt1 | contig 16831 bp, 7 predicted proteins | sample CNSS2metaG_FD_160094 | JGI IMG/M metagenome (GOLD analysis project Ga0214543, IMG submission 160094) | Root nodule microbial communities from cowpea collected in UCLA plant growth center, Los Angeles, California, USA - CNSS2 | ecosystem: Host-associated > Plants > Roots > Nodule | place: USA... | reverse complement strand
TTAAAGATCTCCACACCATTCAAGAAAGAATTATAGTACATGGGTTTAGAATCCTTGTTTGGGTGCAGATCAAGCCACAAATCCTGCTTTCCCTCATCAACATGTGGAACCATTACTACATAGTCTTTGTGAACAGCAGCGCCGGGCTTCCCACCCCAACCAATTACATCAAAATGTTCATCAGCTGTTTGATTATTTAAAGATATGGTAAAAACTACCTGATTCATCTTTGTTATATCTTCATCAATTTCACAAAAGTGAAGCCTGACAAGATAAAGGAAACCTGAATCAATGGGAAAAAACCATGTCAAATTGTAATTTAAATTTACAATTCCACCGAGAAAAGGTGCCATTGAGCGGGATGTCCGGTAGACATCTGCTGGGGATGAATATGGAGGAGCATTATCAGAATACGAAACCAGCATGCTCATATTAGAGAATTGAATACCAATATTAGCCCCTAAAATGTAAACTTCGTCAGAGTCCCAACTCCGAAACATGCCGGTGTCATATTTGGGTGGGATTTGCTCACCTCCTACATTCAATCTGTGCAAGTTCTCCATGGCAGTGTCATTATAAATGTTCACAACCTTGTTATGTCCAACTAAGGGAAGAGGAGCATCATCACCACCCATCGTGTATAAATTAAGTGGCATTGAAACGACTTCAATCCCATTCACGAATGCAAAGGCAAGAGAGGAATTATATGATGGGGAGAAAGTGAGTTGTAAAACACTCCCTCTAACATGCACAATGAATTCTTTGATGAAATAGGCCAAGTTGAAGTAATCAGCGTTGAGGGAAGCACTGAAGTTATGGAGAAGAGTGAAGTTAGCAGCACTTACTGATAAGAAAGCATTGGAGATGTTGAGATTGATGTAGGAAGCTGGGTAGAAGTGAAGGCGAATGAATTTGGGACCTGGGGTTACATTGAAAGTGTAGGTGAATTCAGAGTGAAAGATCCTTGCAGTCATATAGGGAACTTCAGGAATGGATTGAAGAGTGTTAGGGGCTCTCACTGCCTGAGACTTGGTGTCAGCATCAGAGGGAACATTCGGTGAAACAACATCTCCATTCCATTTCCTGCCATCATATTGCACAAATTCTGATGTGCTGGAGCCACAGCTGAGAACTATGTTCTCTGTAGGAACATAACTGCCATCATCAGCAACTGCTACTTGTTGCAGGTGTAAGAGATACAGGATAAAAATGTAGCCAGAGCATATGATAGCGTTCATAATTTTCTGCATCAATCTTGTGTCTTAGCAAAAATATTTTAGAATGGAAAAAACAACCAACTTTAGAACCTTGTCCTAACTTCCTAATGCTATAGCTTGATTTTCAACAAAATAATCGTTTTCTTTGTTGTCAGTTTCAACATTGACTTGCCCAGTAACACTTGTATCTTTCCTTATCAGGCCCACATTGATAGTATATTCCAATTTAACAAAACGATCAGTGACCTATTCAACCAGTTCTATTTACAATTTTATAGTTTTTTTATGAATTTTAAATAAATTTATAAATGGTGAGAGTGTTACAGAAGGAGTAGGATCATGGCTTACATTGCTTTTAAATTTAAAAATCAAACAAATACAATTTTATCCACCAAGACTATTCCAAGTCAAAGTCATCCACGATTGAATAAAGTATAATTTCTTTTTTTCAAGTTGGAATTGCTGCGAAGTTATGATTGAGCATAGTTTCTTTGAAGAGGACTACGAGGGACAAGGGTATATTTCCTACTGTCAATTTTGTTTTCGGATCATTTATTCAATGTGTATTCAATTTGTCAACACGTTGTGAACTACCTTGGAAAACTAGAGTAAACCCACACCATTCTAATATTTAATTTATTGAATCAATTTCTAAATTATTAACTCTTCACCGATTTTTAAAATGCTTTTCACAAAATTAATCTGACAACATTTTTTTATTAACATTTTTGCGTTTTTAAATTAAAGGTGAAATCATTTAACATATATAAAATTATAAGTCTACTTTTACTTTTGCTGAAACATTTGGATAGTAAATTTCTAAAAAATTCAAATACATTACATTTTTAAGGAATTTCACTATTGCAAGACCTCACTTTCAGTTGAGTTTTCAGCACCATAGATGAAAAAAAAAATAGAGGAATAAGAAACAATAAAATGATTGAAATGAAGAAGTGAAGAAAAGACCAGGATTTGGATTTGATGCTTACATAATGTCTTTTAGTGAATCCAATCTATTCCACATAAGTTCGTTTACGGTGAGCCATCAAACTTAATATATTTTTCGATTTGATTGAAAGTGTTTGAGTGTTTCATGTCTTCTGTACTGCACCTAGGCAGCCTAACAAAACTACACGGTTAAATCCGCCTACATAAAGCCCCGCAAGCACACAAACAATTATCAAACGAATCAACGGACAAGCATAAGCAGCCTAGGCTGCCTACTTCAGAGGACAAGACGACATTTGTCGACCATTCCAGACTTAGAATATTACAGACAAAGCCCCTAGGACCAAAAATACATAAATCAGAGTAATTTCCCTAAAATTGTGCACATTGTGACATATATCTTTTTTGTCTCCACGTTTTGCAGTAGTTGTTGCCTATAGGGATGACAAATAAACCCGTCATGTGGGTATTGCCCGAACCTGTCCCTGTTTTGACGGGAAATCCCGCATTGAATGTTATGGATATGTGTATAGGGAATACCCGACTCTTACAATTCGGTATAAGGATGGCGATAAAGATGTACATATCCACCCCATCCCCATACTTATCATGTCTTCGTCTCCATTTAAATTATTAAAATACTCATAATTTATTAAGTAATCACACACGCACATACATATAGTACACATTTTTTTATTCTTTATTTTTTCTAATTGTTTGACTTGTTATGAAATTCATTTGCATCTCCAAGATATGTTTCATCTTATCACAAAATTTATGCAATTATGTTTCAATAATGTATGTCAATTAAATATCTTTTACGTCTCAATTTGAATATTTTTATTTTTTTAAATATTTTTATTTATTGTATATTTTCTTTTCACATGAGAATGTTTAACATTTTCAATTTAGGTATTCAATAGCATCAATATTTCATTTACTAGGTAATATAAAAAATTTATCTTCTTTATTCTATTATTATTAAGGTTTAATTATGTCTTTGGTCCCCATTTTGGACTTGAAATCTCAAATTGGTACCTGTATTTTTGGAAATCTCAAAATGGTCCCCTTTTAACTTTAAAAGTCTCACTTTTGCCCTTTCCGTTAAGTCTGGGTTGACGGCGTTTGGTGAATAGTGACATGGCAAGGTTGACCAGTTATTGAACAGTGACTTGGCAGGAAAACGTTGATGTGGAATGGGTAGCTGTAATTAAATTACGTTTAGGGTAAGGAAAAATGTTAAATTAAATTAGGGCTTAGGGTTTTTATAATTTAAGGTGGGATAATTATTTTTCAAAAAAATTAGAATTGTGAAATTAGGTTTAGGGTTTTTAAAAAAGAAAGCTCGGGTAAAATTGGGGAAACTGTGGTGGAAGCTGTGGAGTGCGATCGGTGTCCTTCTCTATCGTCATCACACGTGCAATCTGAGGTTATTGACTTCATCGCATTCATCTCAAACGGTGGGGAGAAATGTGATGGTGGTTCATGTGAAAGGCGTTTTGTTTTGTATCGATTTGTGAAGAAAAGGACAAAGTTTTTGATAATAGAGAGGTTGTGTCTCCGTTCCTAACCAAGGTTCACTCAATGGAATAACTGGAATAGATTCCATGCTGTGCTTTGGGTTTAGTTCAATTTCCACCTTCCAACACAACTTCAAGACGTAGAATTAGTGAAAAGCAAAAAACATTTGTTCACATTCTGTGATTTACTTGGTGAAAAAGTTTATTATTACAACCTCAAAGCATCACTGTTTCACCAAAACAAACCTAAAATAAAATAAACCCAATTATCCAAATCCTACATATGCAACACTGCAATCTTCAAAAATTCAAATTGCAGCGGAGCCCCTACCACCTACCACTACACTAAATTATTATTATCATAATTACCCACAAAACATTTAAAAAACATGTGTTCAGAGAGAATCCCAATCGATCTCATAAGAAGAAAATTTCTGCAAGTTAAAATGTGCAGAAGCATCTTCCCATTGCGGCTCGCTGACATCAAAGGAGAGATCAGAGAGCGGAGAAGAATCCACAGAGCTATCACTTTCAGGAGACTGAGCAGGTTCGGCTTCGGCTTCTCCTAGTCAGCCATCCCAACAGCCATCCCAGCAACCATCACAATAGTGCTTGCAGAACCCCCTTCTCCCATCCTTTGTTCTTGGCTGTTCTGGCAATTCTCAACACAGCCTTAGCACCACAATAACAACTAGGCGTCACATTGGAGCTTCTACACCCACCTGCATTGCAATTGACGCTGCTCTTATGCTTTCCTCCAACATCTAAACTTGAACAGGACCCACAAGACACACAACTGGCTGGATTCATCACAGAAGAAGGGAGAAGATGACAACAAAATTAGGGATTCTACACTTTGTAATGCTGGTGACTTAAATAAATCAAGATTTTCACACCAATCCACCTGTAATTGACACGTTTCAGTAACAGAAAGCCACCTCAGCAACCACAAACGCCGTTTGCCCAGACTTGATGGAAAGGGCAAAAGTGAGACTTTTAAACTTAAAAGGGGACCATTTTGAGATTTCCAAAAATACAGGTACCAATTTGAGATTTCGAGTCTAAAATGGGGACTAAAGGCATAATTAAACCTATTATTAATTTTTGTTTCATTTGAAGAAATATTTTGTTTCACTAAACCAATTTCTGTTATCTTTCAACCATCAACTAGGTTGATATTCAAAAAGATTTCTTAAATCTCTAAGGTATTTTTTATTTTATCATACCCGTAAGTAAACGTTTGTTTTCCTTTATGTGATTTCATTCAATGGTCTCTCAAATTATTTCTAAGACACAGTTAATCATGTTTTTTAATAACTTTATTTGTTGTTTAGTTTTATCATGTAAAATACTATTTTTATATTTTTTATATAATTATTTTTATTTTCTAACTCATTATCATACGTATAATTTTATCACTATAATTGTATAAATAAATTTTATTTACTATAATATAATAATTTAGTGTAATTTTGCAATGAATCTTTTTATCACCATACAACATATATTGAAGTTCAAAAGATGAAAGATCAATGTTAAAGTTCTATTCTTATTAGTTTAATCTTTGTTCTTTTTGTGATTTGTAACAAATGATATATTATGAATTTTATTTGTGTATAATTTATTCCATTAAAATTTAAGAAATAGAAGTAAACAAACATTTAAAATATTTTTTAATTTGACTCTTTTTTTTTAATTTTTAAAAGTATTTTTAAATTTTATCAACTAGGTTTCATTAACACTTGCAATTTTAATAAATGTTTTGGTTGTCATGAAATTTTATTTACTATTCTAATTTGAAGTGTATACAATTATAATTTCTTTTTAAATATTCGATAATGAAGAGACAACCCTCCTTTAATATTGAATATTTGATAATATTATATTTCCTTTACATTAATTTTTTATTATTTTATAAAAATTAATTAATTGATATTGAAACAATAAGAAAACGGGTACAGGTACGGGTACGTGTACAAGTATATACTCGTTACCTAGTAGGGATGAGGATGTGAAAAAAATTCGATATCATTTAGGTTTGGGTATGACGATGAGGATAAATTTTTTCTCTAGGGATGGGTATGGAATATTGAAACTCGTCCCTACCCCCACCCCGTTACCATCCCTAGTTGCATGTAACCTCATTCTCAAACTAGCCTCAAATGTCTACTTCGACTATTTTCTCCTTGATTTCGATGTCTTTCGCCTTAGCTCGATCAAACTTATCCTCTCAATTCTTGTTCACTGGTCGTGCTTCGTTCTACTTTCTAAGAACGTCCATTGTTTGATTTCCTCTTTCGATTTTATTTATCTTGGTATGTCCCGTTTCCACATTTTGCATGGAAATGTGCTCCTAACTTTCCTTGATTAGATTATTCTCTTGATGCCCTCAACATATGCTCATCAAGGGAATACTAATTTGTGATCTCCTGAATAAGTATTCTCTTGAACTTTTATTAGACTTTTCAACTTTAAGATTGATATGATACTATTCTAGAAAGATTACGATCATTTTTTATTTTGAATCCCTTCTAAAATATGAACAAGAATATCAGATAAAGAATACAAAATTAGATAGAAATGAAATGACGCCACAATAGGTGTAGGGAGGTTCACTCCAAATTTTCTCTCAAAACCATAATGCCAACTCTCAATTTAGGTCCATTTCTTGAGCTAACACCTCAAGTGAAGGAGGAGCAATCTCATGGTTAACCAAACCAAAGAAGTTTTATAAACAAGCAATAACAATACAAAAAAGAACAAGAGAATGGATTTTAACCTATTCAAAACAACACTTAAAATAAGTAAACACAACACTTTTAAAGACTTTATAAAAATTTATCAAACACCTGGATTGCACACAAAAAAAACAATTGTACAATCATCATATGCATGTGAGCTTTTACCATTTTGTGGAAAAATTGTTGATAATTATTTTTTAAAATCTATTTGTAATGAATTGTGCTTTTAAAATTGTTGGTAAGTGAATTTGTTGAGAATCCATCGGTAATTGAATGTTTTTGAAAATTTGTCGATAAATAAGTGCCGATTTTTTTTGTCAATTTGATGAAATATTTATTATAAATTAATTGAAGATATGTGAGAAGAAGAATATAAAAAGAAGGAAGAGGAGGAGTCGAAGGTGTGCTGGCAATAATGGCATAGCCGAAGAAAGAGGAAGAGGAGAAGAAAAGAGGAGGAGGAGGAAGAGGAAGATGCAAAAGGAGGAAGAAGAAGTAAAACCAAATTATAATATTTACCATTAAGTAAAATTCGTTGGTTTTCACTAACAAATATTTAGTGATATATTTTGGTTGTCAGTAATTTTTGACAAATTTTAGTTGTTAATAATTATCGACAAATTTTTCGCATCCATTGACAAAATTTATTGATAAATATTTTATTGTCAATTATCCATCAAAAATTTTAATTTACTAACAAATTTGTACGATTATCGATAAATTTTAGTTTTCGATCCATGTATTTCTTTGTAGTATTACAAACCATTTCTTTCGAAAATTTGATTGTTCTCCTATGTTTATTTTATATGTTTCATAATTTTTTATGAGTATTATATGTATTAGGTTAACTTTTTTTTTCAATAATAAATAAAATTAACATTTGGTTTATCAGGCATGTTTAATGTATTAGTTTTTCCAATTATATATCTTCATAAGAATTTTTTTATTTATTTCTTTTACACATAATTTTAACTTTTTTATTAAAAAATATTTTGGTAATATTTGTTGAAAATCTTAAATTGATTAAATTGACTAAGGATAAATAAAATTATTTATATAAATCTCATAGTAAAATTTGAATTCTTAAGTACTTGGAGGTTAAAAAAACTTATTGTGGTGTAGGAAGAAGTTCGACAACCTTTTATTTGTTCGGCTAAATTATTCTTAGCTCATGTTTATTTCCATTGAGATATTGAAAGGATGCGTCTTTTTACACCTGCGTTTTTTGCTTCTTGCACCTTAAAACCTTATAACTCTTCTTACTTCTTTATTCAGTTGTGATAGCATTTCACCTTTTCGCATCCATCTCTGCAATACCCGTTGCAAAAGAAAAATTCGTCTATGAGTCTACCTTTGGAGTGAGCATTCTATACACATCTACCCTTGCCTGCATTTGGGAGGTAATATTTTCAGTTTTGTTTTTAGCATGGGATGATGGTTGTGAGATTGGGATTTGAAATCTAGTTAGGAAAGTTTTTGGAAAATGTGCACTCTATAGAATCTGAAGTGTATTTTTTTAATGCATTTTGAAATGTGAATTTTGAAACGTTTCCCATATGTGAAAATAATTTGCATAATGTTCCAAAATACAATTCTTTTTAAAAGCATCCCTAATTTTGCATTTTGGAACATATTTTCAAATTTGGAAATATCTGAATTTCATAACGTGAAATGCAATTTTTTAATTTATTTTGAAATTGTTATGAAATAAAACTAATAATCGAGAGAAGAATAGAGAATAGAAGGAAGAATAGAGAATGAGAGAATAAAGAGCAACTTTATTGTGTGTCTTATTATTGTAGGAAGAGTCATATTTATAGATACAATATGGTAACCCATAAAGGATACAAATCAAATAGTTAATACAAATATTTATAAAAAAATAATGAATCATATGAGTATCAATCATATCAATCATATGAGTAACTGTATCAAATCAATGAATGACCATTAATTCATAACACTCCCCTTGGGTGTCCATTGATAAGAGAATGTGCCTCGTTAAAACCTTACTAGGAAAAATCCTTTGGAATAAAAACCTAGTGAAGGAAAAATAGTACACCATTCTATATAATATTGTTCTTTACATATTCTATTTCTCCCCCTCATGTAAACTTACATTATCAAGATGAAGAAGTGTGTCTCAATTGGATCTCTACATCATCCTTTCAATTGAACAATGCACTGTTGTCTTCATGTACGATTGTTGATTACATTCTTCTCAATGATAAACCATAAGTGTGTCTCACATGTTGAATTATAGACCTTAACTAAACATATTCACGACTTACCTCATGTAATGCTAAAAATTATGCATGATTTTGATGATGTTTCTGTTATGGTCTCTTTCATATATTGTCATGAAATCATTTTGCTACCACGTGTGAATAAATATCTTCTTTGTGATCAACCATTATGACATTGTGAGAATATAATAAATAACATGCATATGCATAATCCATTAGATCTAATTTTAAATCATTTGGATAAAATAATTCCATATTCGTAGTACCCTTAAAGTAACAAAGTATATTTTAGAGTATATTTTTTTACTCCTATCCATTTTCTTCTTGTAGGTGAAGAAATATATCTTGCTTAACAACTTTACAGCAAATGCAATATCATATCAAGTATAATTAACAAGATACAGTAGAGCTCTTATAACACTAAGATATGGTACTTTTGGACCAAGAAGATCTTCATCATTTTCTTGAGGTCTAAAAAGAGCATTTATCAACATCTTACGACCTCACAACTATTAGAGTGCATAATGGATGTGACTTGTCCATTTAGAACATTTTACGCACCTTAAAACTCAATTTCTAATTTCAAACAAAAATTTTGCCTTTTCAAGATCCTTCATTTCAAATTCTTTCTTTAAGCAATCAATTGCCTTTGTGAGCTCATTAGGAGTTCCAACAATGTTTATGTCATCTACATAAACAATAATTATGGGAAATTCATTTTTGGATCTTTTCATATAAATACAAGAACAAATAGGATCATTTTTATATCCTTCTTTTAATAAGTACTCAATAAGACGTTTATGCCACACACGTCCTGATTGTTTTAATCAATAAAATGGCTTATTCAATTTTATTGAATAACCCTCTATAGAATTTGCTTTGTTGGGCAAATAAAATCCTTTAGGGATTTTCATATAAATATGATTCTCAAGATAATCGTACAAATAGGTTGTAACATCATCCATTAGATGTAAATATAAACCTTGTTGAGCAACTAGGATAATCAAATATTGCAATGTTGTTGCATCCAAAACCAGTGAATATGTCTTTTCATATATCGATATCAGGTTTTGTGAAAAACCTTGAGCAACCAACTGTGATTTATATCTAACAATTTTATCATTTTTAATTTGATATTTGCGTAAAAATCCATATGTGCCCAACGAGTTTCATACCCTTAGGTATAGGTCCAAAAACCTTTCGTTTAGCAAGCAAATCTAATTATGTTTCTTTGCATATTTTCATTTTGGTTAATCATTTCTTTGCTGACAATCTTCAATGATCATTGGTTATTGATCCTCATTGTCATTCATAACATTTATCGCTATTTTATATGTAAAAGTTTCGTCGATGTTGACTTCATTTTGGTTCCATATTATATGATTCATGACATAATTTATTGAGATCTCATAATTTTGAACAATTTCAGGTACCTGAGGTTCTTCTAGAATCGAATCATTAATTATGTCAAATGAATCTTTTGGAATTTCCACCTTTTCATTTAGTTCATCTTGCACTTTAGATCCCTTTCTCATTCAGGAGTTTTTATCTTTGGAACAAATAGGGCTACCATGCTTCAAGCGTGTGTTTGGAACTAACAGCCTACCATGCTTCAGGTGTGTTATGAATTAATATCAATTATCTTCGAAGCATTAGCAGCTGGTATTTATTACCATTTTTCTATTAGTAAAACATAAAGTAATTGATTGACTAATTTTGAAAATGAATTATCCTTTGAACTTTTAGTTCACATTCTTTTGTACGAGGATCAAGACGAGATAATGCTAATTCATTCTAACCAATGCCTTTTTCCAATTGTTTTCTTTCTCCCCCTAATGTTGGAAACACTTATTCATCAAAATGACAGTCGGAAATTTGAACTGTAAATAAGTTTCATTTTGATAATTCAAGATATTTTATTATTGAGAGAGAATTATATCCAACATATATTCTCAATTGTATTTGAGAACCCATCATAGTCCCTTTTGGTGGGGAAAACATATACACCACACTCAAAAATTCTTACATGAGAATATTAGGTCATTAACCAAAAACCAATTACATAATAGAGTATTTGTGATAACTTGTTGGTTTGATGCGAATCAATAATGCAACATGCAAAATTGCATATCCCCAAGTAGCCATTGGAAGATTAGCTCTCATAAGTAATGGTCTTGCAACCAATTTTAGACATTTTAGTAATGATTCCACAAGTCTATTTTGAGTATGAACATGTTCTACTTAATGCTCAACTTCAACTCCAATTCATATACAATACTCATGAAAAGCATGAGATGTAATTTCACCAGTATTATTAAAAAATATTTTCTTAATCGGATAATCTGAGAGGTGAGCTCTTAATTGTACAAATAACTTTGCAAATTCTTGATTGCGAGTTGATAATAAACATATATGTGACCATCTAGTTGATGCATCTATTAAAACCATGAAATATATAACTGATCCACATGGTAGGTGTGTTAGACCACAAATATCACCATGTATTTGTTCTGAAAATGAGATTGACTCATTTCTAATTTTTCTGGTGATGGTCTTATCATCAACTTTTGTAAACGTATAGTACATGAGAACTCATTGGTCTGAAAAAGTTTCTTGACTCTTAAGTGAGTGTCCACATGAGTTTTTCAACTATTTTTCGCATCATGATATATCTAGGATGACCCAACCGATCATACCAAACAAGAAATTCATTTCTATTTGTAAGTTTCTAGCTTAAAATGACATGTGTCTCAATTGCATTACTATATGTGTAGTATAAGCCATAAGAGAAGGCTAATTTCTCCAATACACATTTTATATTCAACTTAATTCGAGTGATATAATGATATTCAATATATCCTGCATTGTTTGTCTCAATATAATGATATTCAATGCATTTTTAATATGCAATCTTGTACCTCTTGGTAGAAGTACAATAGCTCTTCCAGAGCCTTTAATTATATTCGTAGTACTAGAAATAGTACTAACATTGACTTCTCGCATTACCAAACAAGAGAAAAATTTATTACTCTTGAGAATTGTATGAGTTGTTACACTATCAATAAGACATATATCCTCATCATTGGTGCTCATGCCAACATTCATTGTTCATATAAACATAAATATCAATATGAGAAAATCTCTTTTTTTAACACTCTCATAACCAATGAGGTGATCAATGCTTCCATTTGGTTTAGCAAAGAAAATAATAATATCAAGATGAGTAGCATCCATATGGCCATAATTAGAATCCCCATCTTCATGAGCAAAGTGTGTTTCTATGTTCTTCTCATTATTTGTAAGATACTTTAGTGTACGATAGGTATAACTCAAATGGCCTTTACCATCGTAATGATAATATATATTTTCATCTTATTTGCCAATATTTTCATATTTTTATTTTCCCTTTTTCACAATATTGTTGTCGCAAGAGAAAATTAGTTGCTTAGATGCTTTATTTCTTTCTTTAATAGTATCCCAAGACTTATTGTATCTAAATGTATTTCAACATTTAAAATTCAATATAAGTAATTTTTCCTTATAATATCATGGATGACAAATTCAAAATTTGTAAGATTTGATATGTTTAAAATTAGTAAATAAAATAATAGTAATAATCATAATAATAATAATAATCATCATCATCGTCATGATAAAAGAATAAAAATAATAAGACGGAGATGAAAATTGATAAAGTCAAACAATAATTCTTATCACAAGAATAAGAATATAAGGTAAACTTGTTATGAAGAAAGGATTGGAAAGAGCTTGGATCGAGACACACAGAGCATTGTCGTTAGAGAGAAAAAGCTTTCACTAGTCCTTAGTTGGTTGGAGCATGGTATTGATAACGTGTTATGAAATAAATCTAATAACATAGAGAAGAATAAAGAATAGAAGAAAAAATAGAGAATGAGAGAATATGGAGCAACTTTATTGTTTGTCTTATTACTGATAGGAAAAGTCATATTTATAGATACAACATAGTAACCCATAAAGGAATATAAATCAAATAGTTAATACAAATATTTACATAAAGAGTAATGAATCATATGTGATATCAATCATATGAGTAATTGAATCAAATCAATGGACGACCATTAATTCATAATAGAAATATATTTTCAAATCTAAAATTACTTCCTAGATTTCACTATCCATATTACATTAAAAATAGTGAGGTGCAAGAGGTAGCTTTTAAATTTTTATTATAATTTTAGTAAAGAGTAATTTGGAATTTGAGGTTTACAGAGGTATTGGAAGATAAATGGAAGGTGCATGAAGAAACAATTAACTTGAAATGCTTGAAGCATCTAAATTTAGTAGTTGTCTCTCTAGCCCAATTTGGTTTATTCAACTTCGATTCATCTTGGAGCATTTCTTCATGTACCCCCAATGTTTTCTTTATGCATCCTATATGTTTTATCTGTGCATCCCATAGCCTTATTGAAATGACCTCATTATCATTATTGAAAAATTTAATAAAAAATGTAAAATCACTTCATCTTCCACTTCTTCTTGTGTGTTCAACTTCTTCAACATTCCACTATCCTAACTCCAAGATACTCGGGAGCATCCGGGAGGTTGGGGTATTCAATCCCACAATTCTTAAGGAAAACGTCATCATAACCTACTATTATGAAGGAAAGCACCCACAATGGAGTAGGGCTTCTAAGTGTATAGTCTGTTCCAGAATTCTAATAGTCAAGCTTTCTCATCTCAAGAACAAGTCAACTAAGGTGATGGAACATTATGGGTTACACAAACCAAAATATAATTTTCATTACAAATTATCTTTCAAATTTCTATTTTCAAAATGCAATCCAAGTTCACATTACGGATAGTATAATTTGTATAATTCATAATATAAATATGTATACGAATTATACAATCCAAAATATCTAGAACAAAACTATAATTAAAGCATATGTGCAATATTGAAACACATGGAGGTGCAATAATAAAATATTTACCATTTTATGGAAAAAAATTATAATTATTTTTTAAAATCTATTTGTAATGAATTATGCTTTTAAAATTGTTGGTAAGTGAATTTTTTTAGAATCCATTGGTAATTGAATTTTTTGAAAATTTGTCGATAAATGAGTGCCAATTTTTTTGTCAATTTGATGAAATATTTGTTATAAAGTAATTGGAGATATGTGAGAAGAAGAATATAAAAAGAATGAAAAGGAGGAGTCGAAGGTGATGGTTGCAACAATGGCAGAGTCGAAGAAGGAGGAAGACGAGAAGAAGAGAGGAGGAGGAGGAGGAAGAGAAAGATGAAGAAAGAGGAAGAAAAAGAAAAACCAAATCGTGATACCATTAGCTAAAATTGGTTGGTTTTCACAGTAATTTTCGACAAATTTTAGTTTTTAATAATTATCGACAAATTTTTCACATTCATTGATAAAATTTATTGACAAATATTTTATTGTCAATTATCCGTCAACAATATTGATTTACTAAGAGAATTTTATTTATTTCTTTGTAGTATTATAAACCATTTCTTTCGAAAGTTTGATCGTTCTCCTATGTTTATTTTATATGTTTCATAATTTTTATGAGTATATATTCATTAGGTTAACTTTTTATCTATAATAAATAAACTTAACATTTGGTTTATCAAGCATGTTTAATGTATTAGTTTTACTAATTATATAAATTTTTTTATTTATTTCTTTTACACCTATAATTTTCACTTTTTTTATTAAAAAAATATTTTGATAATATTTGTTGAAAATCTTAAATCGAATAAATCGACTAAGGATGAAATAAAATTATTTATACAAATCTTATCTTACAAATAAGAGTACAGTTAGAATTTTTAATTACATGGAGGTTAAGAAAAAATTATTGTGGTGCAGGAAGAATTTCGGGAGCCTTTTATTTGTTAGGCTAAATTATTGTTAGCCCATGTTTATTTTCATTGAGATATTGAAAGGATGTGTCTTCTTAGACATGCATTTTTTGCTTTTTGCATCTCATAAAACTCACAAACCCCATTTTACTTTGCTTAAAAATTTAATAAAACCCTAAAACCTAATAACTCTTATTTTTTCTTCTGTTGTGATAGCCTTTCACCCTTTCACATCCCTCTCTGCAATCCCTATTGCAGAAGAAAAATTCGTCCATAAATCTACCTTTGGAGTGAGCATTCTATACACATCTACCCTTGCCTGCATTTGGAAGGTAATATTTTCAGGTTTTTTTAGCATGGGATGATGGTTGTGACATTGGGATTTGAAATATAGTTAGGAAAGTTTTTGGAATATGTTAACTCTATAGAATCCAAAGTGTGTTTTTTAAATGCATTTTGAAATGTGTATTCTGAAACATTTCCTATACGTGAAAATAATTTGCATAATGTTCCAAAATACAATTCTTTTTAAAAGCATTCTTAATTGTGCATTTTGTAGCATATTTTCAAATTTGGAAAAACCTGAATTTCACAATGTGAAATGCAATTTTTGAATTTACTTTGAAATATATTTTCAAATCTAAAAGTACTTCTTGGATTTCACTATCCATATTATTTTAAAAAAAGTGAGGTGAAAGAGGTAGCTTTTACATTTTTATTACAATTTTAGTGAAGAGTAATTTGAAATTTGAACGGAGGTACGGGAAGAAAAATGAATGGTGCAAGAAGAAATAATCGCCTTGAAATGCTCAAAGCATTTAAGTTTAGTACTTGTCGCTCTAGCCCAATTTGATTTATTCAACTCCAAATAATCTCATCAAAGCAATTGCGGATCTTCGACCAAAATTGTTGGTGCTAAAATTTTGGTTGAATTACTTTTTTGATCTATTTTTTTGTTTATTTTATTTGTGATTTTTTTAAAAATTGATATACTTTGATTTTTTTCATTGAATTTTTTAAAGCGGAAAAAAGATCTTTCATAAAAAATTGATACTAGAATTATGTCAATTATACCAACAAATCAAAAAGATCTGATTCAAAAAATTTAACGAAAATGACAAAATTGTATCATATTTTGAAAAATCGAAACTAAATTACACAAATAATCATTTAAAAGATAATATTAATAAAATAATTATTTTTATTTAAAAAATATTTAAAATATAAAATTAAAAAATAAATGTGGAAAACAAAAAAAAACTTTTCCTAATATATAAATATAGATGTATACAAATTTATTAAAATATCAAATATATAAAATATATTACAAATACTTATTTTTTGAAAAATATATTTAAAATTATATATTAATATATATATAAATATAAAAAAATTAGGACCATGACCCCTTAGTCCCTAGGTAGGTTCACTACTGGGTGAAGGGACATTATAGGTTACACAAATCAAAATATAATTTTCATTATAAATTATCTTTCAAATTTTTATTTTCGAAATGCAATCCAAATTTGCATTACGAATCTTACAATTTGTATAATTCGTAATATAAATTAGTAAACAAATTATATAATCCAAAATATCTACGGTCAAACTATAATTACAACATATATAACATATTGAAACACATGGAGGTGGAATAATAAAATATGGGATACAGTAAGAAATCCCCTTAAACTTGATCATGGAAAAGCACATGCCCTATTCGATAAAGTGATCGCTTTATACCTTTTAGAGGGATCGAGGTTTCTATTTCTATTGCTGGAAAAGCCAGAAGCTTCGGGAGATTCTTATGAACATTATTTCATTACACTCTTGAGCTATTTTGACATCCATGAAGATGTTGCTCCTCAATCTAAAACAACAATCCAAGGTCCTTGATGGCTTACAAATCGATTTCCGACCGAGAGCTCAGGACTTCAATAGGACATAATCGACACTTGGACCTGTAACTTTTTTCTTATGGGATCGTTTTTTGCCCTCACCAATGTGGGTCAGGGTAAGTTCCTTTGGGTTGGGTCTTGAGACTAGCCTTAACCTGGTGAATTTGAAAGGGTATGTACGGATGACACACAGAGTGACCAAGTGGGGCTGTTGAACTTCCATACCACGAAGATCTAATAGTTTGCTGTATACACGAAGATCTAAACGTAGTTCTTAGCTGAAACTTTCATTGAGTGAAACATGAGTTGGTCCATTTTACATTCATACGATATAAAGATAAACAATTTGGAATTATTGATCATATAATTTAATCACAATGAGTAATCAAGTATTTTGAATT
>Ga0214543_1008447_pt1 | contig 16833 bp, 6 predicted proteins | sample CNSS2metaG_FD_160094 | JGI IMG/M metagenome (GOLD analysis project Ga0214543, IMG submission 160094) | Root nodule microbial communities from cowpea collected in UCLA plant growth center, Los Angeles, California, USA - CNSS2 | ecosystem: Host-associated > Plants > Roots > Nodule | place: USA... | reverse complement strand
ATATTTCACATATTATAAATCATACCAAACTTTAGAGAATGATATTCATACATAATGAAATTGTATTACTTTTTCAGCGGTTCAAGAATTCATCACCTCTACCAGATGACATTATCCACACACTGAGACATGAATGGGCAGCATATCTATTAGAAAGATGGAGTTGATACCACAAGAATTAGAACTCCTTTCAAAAACTTTGTTGGACAAAAATGTCATGTTGAAACTTTTAGTTTGGTGTTATTTGTATTAGTTTAGAATACTTAAGTGCTATTAAATATAATTGTAAGTCCATAATTGTGCTGAAATTTTTATGAAACTGTTTTGGGAATTTTTTGATTTTCAGGTGTGGGAATGTTGTAAAAACAACCAAATTTTAAAAAAAAAACAGCATTGTTTCACGTCTAGTGGTGCTTTGACAAACGTAAAATAACGTCGGCCTAGGTAACCCCTGACATTATTTTACGTCTATCAGAGCACCACCATACGTCAAATAGTGTTGTTTTTTAGCACCATTCAACGCAAAAATTGACGTCTGCTACCTTTTGCCCCGACGTTGGATAACATCGTACCTCTACTTCCCCGACATTAAGTGACGTATGCTCTAGTTTTTTACGTTATTTTGACGTCATCTAGTACGACATTGGTGTTTGGGCAGACATCAAAGATAAAAAATATCGGACATTAAAAGCCTTTTTTATGTTAATGCTGACATCTTTATAAAATTAAAAAATAGAAATTATATGAAGTGTGATTTTATATATATATATAATGTTTTAATTTTATTTTTGAATATCAAAATATATATATATATATATATATATATATATTTAAATATTAATTTATTTTTAGAAACCACAACTTCAAAATTATTATACATGTATATTACTATAAAATTTAAATAAAATATAATATATATATATATATATATATATATATCTTTATATCTAAATAAATATTTTTTTCTATATAATCATATTTACTTTCGTAATGTTATTTTATTTCCACTAAAAGAAAAATCGAATTTATTTATGGTCAATTTTGTTGATAATTTTGAAAATTTGTTGATAAAAAAAATGTATCAATGTAATACCAATGATAAACTATCTACAGGTGAAGTGCTGCTAAGTAAATTTTACCTACGAATATTTATAGTTTATTACTAGTTACCATCAAATATAATCATTGGTAAATAGAAGAAATATGTGTTAAAATTTATCAACAGAATAGTTTTGTCTATAATTACCGATAAAAAATATTCTTTCACTAATTGTAGCAACTTCTTGTTAACAATTGTCAACGAATATATATATGTTGGTATTGTCTATTACTTATGTTGTAGTTGTTTTCCTGGCTAATTTATTTTTTATCTCCACTGAAGAAACTTGTATATATGAAGTAAATTGTTAGAATAGGTACAACTCAATAAGGTTTATGTGATGCTTAGGATTTATAACTTTTATACATGAGACAATTATCCAAAGATAAGGAACGAAAGAACAAACACAACCAATTTCTACTGGTTCGATTCTTTAAGTATCTACATAGCAACCTTAGTTAGAGTATCGCGATATCAAATAGAGTTTACAAGATCAATAGAACACAGATCAATCCTAAAATCTAAGATACAAAAACCTTGATAATCCTATCAAGAATAATACACTAATCGAAAGCTACACACATTTGCACAGACTTAATCACCTACACAGTGATTACAACACGTAAGAACTGAAATTACAAAAAGTAATGAATGCACCCGGTTGTGTTTCTAGAAAAAACTGAATATTTTTGTAATAATCAATTATATTAGTGCTATAATTGATTAATTCACCAAAACAAAATATTTTCTCAATTAACACAATATTAATTGATTAGGTTGTTTACCTAATTGATTATTTCGTCAATCAAGTCAGTTATCATTTAAAGTATACTAATTTCATGCCATTTTAGTTCATAAACTATTAATCTTTGATTATATTGATTATATTAATCTTTGACTATAATGAAATGGGTAATTAGCCAAGAAGGAGGGAGTTGAATTGGCTTTTTGAAAACTTAGATTACTTTTAATTTCTTCAAACACTTTTTGACTGAATTAGACCAAGCACGAAAATAGAAGGCAATTACTACTAAACTATACACTTTTAATCGATTGAAAACAAGGATAATAGATTAATTTCAATAAATAGATAACACAACAATATGTTTCAACAAATCAAAATATAAAAAACAATCGATTGAAATACTAAGAATTCTACAGAGTTACGAATTTAAAGATAAACTAAAAAATAATGTTCAAAACGTATCAAGATTGATTTCAATCAACATAATTAATAGAGATACAAACACAAATTAAAAGAACCATTAAAAAACTATTAAACACAAATTTCATGAAACTTTATGTTAAGAACCAAGGAGAGAAAAAAAGATACAAACATAAGCACACAAATTTTTATAATGGTTTACTCAAAATTGAGCTATATCCAGTTAATCAGGACAACTTGAACCTGATCATGCACTATATCAAAAAATACAAAATCCCTCAAAGATTACACTTTTGAATAAAGCAAAAACACCAAGATCCTTGAATCCCACAAGAACCTTAACCCCTACACTGCAAGATCCCACTTGCAAACCTGGAATCACATTAGGAAACACATTGAAGCAAAAGAAAAACCAAACTTGGGTGGAGGCTCTCTCTAGCCAACCAAAACACGTTCTTTAATGCTTCAACCTAGAAAAACTTTGCTCCATGGTCCAAAGATCTTTAATCACGAGCTGCACATTGTGTAATTAGAGAGAGAGTGTGTGTGTGTGTGTGTTTTCCAAATTTGTTCCACTATTTTTCACGTTCAAAAATCTCAACTATAACTCCACTCTCTGAAAAACCAACTAATATAGCTTGACCATAGGTGAATTCAACAGGTTGATTTGTCCTTACAATTTGTTGATTTCACTTGACTTAAGTGAAATCAGTCGATTGAATAATAATTCAACTAATTGAATACATTCATACCATAACTATGTGTAGTAAGTCTTTTAACCTATTACAAAAAATTTAACACATTGAAAAGGACAAACACAAGACAAAAGATATATATCCTATGTCATATAGTCTATGAACACAATATAATCTTCAAGCTTTAAGATCCTCATGATAACTCCAGATGCAATAGATCACAAGCTTGATCAACAACGAATCTTTTCAATTCTTCATTAAGTCTTCATCAATCTCACATGATCACATGCACTAGCTTCATCAAATGCATGCACCAAGGTCACTTGTACTAACATTCTAGACACTACTTCTACCCTAATACTCTAGCAGACACCTTATGCGTCCTTTGCACCTTTGTTTATATGGACATCATAAAATATAAGAAGCTTTTAGCCAAATGATCCTTGTGTACCAAGGGCAACAATCTCCCCATTTATATATGATGGACAAAACTAACCTACAATCAATGATACAACCTTTTCTCCCCCTTTAGGCATTAGCAAAAATAGGGAACATAATGCAATCATCAATCATAGAAGGTAATATTACTACAAGACATACGACAATATGAAAGATATATTGTTTTAAGCATAACCTAGGTATCATGCAACATTAAAACAAAATGACAAAAAAGACAAATATGCATGCTTATAGAGTAGTACAAACCAAAAAGCTAATCATAAATAATTTTTTTTAAAAGAAAACACTAACATAGAAAGAGGTTTTTACGTTCAACACTTTTCCTTTTTTCATCGGTTTTTGGTCAAACATAGATTCAGCAGACGTACATTTACGTTTGCTAAATTATCAAACATAGATTTCTGTCTAACGTTGAGCCCTATGACAAAAAATTACATGTGATGCCAATGAGTCAAACGTAAATTTTGGTCTGTATTTTCCATGTTTTAGTGCCAAAATTTACGCCAGTTAATGCATACTAGACGTAAATTTACATCAATTTATGCATAGCCAAACGTAAATTTTACAGGTTTTTTTAATATTCTTTTATGTTTTAGCATGAAACCAATACTTGAAAACTAGAAAACAAATCCCGAATACCATACAAAGTTCACTTACGAAGTTCACAGAAAATTTAACAAAATCAAAGTACATAATACAAAGGATAACAAAATAAAAGGAAAAAATTACTTAAAATCTAATCTTTTTCTTGTAAATGTTTGAAAAAATAACTTGACCACTCTCTTCATATGTCTAACATGTCATCTTACGATAATGGGGTGGCATCATTGAATTCCTAAAACAATAATACAATGTTAGCTTTTGTAAAGTTGCGCAAAACATACAATTCATGAACAAGTTATAAGTATTTACACACCTTTGTCCAATCACCAATGATTCTTGTCCTAATTATAGTTTTAGTCCAATGCATCACATAATATCTACATTCAAAAGAACTATTCTGCTTATTACAGTAAAATAACAAAGGGAAATTAGGTTCACAAATAATTTCTATACAAAATAATTAACTTATAAGTGTGATTCCTAACCTTTGGAGTTGTAAATTGAACATTTTTTTTATCTCTTATGCAGTAATTGGTTTTATTTTGCCATTACTCTAATTAATTGGTTTATCTAAATAATGTTTTTCACTAGGGGAAATTATGTTTCTCATATAACTCTCATTGAGTAGTAACTACATTGATTATTATTATGAAAACCCTCACATAATCAAAATTACATTAAGACTCGAAATAGATATAACATGTTGCATATTCTGTTTATTTTCAATTATTGGTGTGAGATATTCATTAAACAATAAATATTTAGTTTTAAAATAATTTATTCACTTAATGAGATGATTCATTATAATACTTTAAACACCGAGAACATATAGTTTAAAACACAACACTTTTAGTTTCAAGTATACTTCATGATTGCCAATTGATCTTTTATTTATACATTAATTATCCATTCTAAAATTATAGTGTATCATCCAAGTAAATAAATAACATTATGAATGACTTAGTAACTATAATAAGGAATCCTTTACTTTCAATTCTTTCCACTTCGAGGTAATATTGTTTTATAATCATAATTGGTTTAGCTATTAGAATAAAACTGCATTATGGCAACCAATTGCACTATGATATAAACAATTATAACCATAAAAGAAATTACCAAACAAATTAAAATTCAAACAAAGGTGCACAAAGAGAAATTTCCATTTCATTAAACTAAAGTTTTGACCTTTATTGGAGCATCAAACAATTTTGCAATGCTGACCCTTACTGAAGTGATCAAACCCAAAACATGCAAGAAACTTAACAAACATGTGCTCAAAACCCTGCACATGGTATCTCAAATACCTTTCTAAGGTAGTCACTTGCATAAGCTTAGTGGGATCAACTTTGCCTAACCTTTCAATATAAACAGGTATTCTATCCTTATCCACCCCATGATAGCCATGTGGATAGTACTGCAGGACTTCATTCAACTCACTGAATTCAAAATCCTAAAGATAAAGACAGGAATACCATAATAGTTTATAGCATTAACAATGAATTCAAAAAATAAAAATGTAAAGATGATCAAAATCAAACATTATCAACCAACATGAAAACCAAATAATATATTTTTCAATTTAAATGACTCACCTCCATAGGTTTCCTTTAAGTGTGGTTGTTCCTTAAATTTAACTTGGTCCACTCCAAACTTTTATTTCAACTTCAATCCCTGCCACAAGCCTTTTGCCATATTCACCCGACACTCAAATGACACCAAATATATAATATTGAAACCTATAATACAAAACAAATCACATACAAATTGATAAGGAGAAAACATAACCACTGAGTGATTGATGAATTACAGACATTGAAAACATAACTATAACACAATAAATCATCATTATTCACAATCTAAATTCCACACTGTTTATAAAGCACATAAAGCACAAACCTTTGGTCAGTTGTATGAATTGAGATGTAGTGTGGGAAGACCCCCTTTGTCTTTGCTGCCTCAAAATTAAAAAGTCCTGAAACACATTATCATTTGTTACATGATCTATAAAGTAATCTAGGGACAACAAATGCCACGACCGGTGTAACACCCTCTATTTTATATTAATTATATTTAACTTTCTTGTTTAAATATGTATAATGAAGTAATTTTATGATTTCATAAGTAAATTGACAAAGGGCTTTGTATAATGTAAATGATGATATTTTTGGGTGCTAACTACTTTTTATTTTGGAGTTCCCTAAGTAAAATTGTGATTAAGGGTTCATTAATCGTTGGATTAGGCTAGAAATTTTATAGAGCATTCTTAAAACATAGTTCTTCAATATGATCAGTGGGATTTTGAATTGGAGGTGTATGCAAGGAGCAGTAACTTCCGCACTTTAGTGTAAAAGTTAGGTATTTACATGTTGTCCAGTTATGAGTTACCTTGGTAAATATTTTATTCCTGCTTCGTTAACCGTTGGATCAGGATGAAATTTTTATACAGAGTTTTTAAGACGTAGTACTTAAGTTTGACCATTTGCATGTTAACCGTTGGATTAGGATGAAATTTTTATACAGAGTTTTTAAGACATAGTACTCAAGTTTGACTGTTTGGATTTAGATTTAGCGTTTTATGGTTAGAGAAATAATTTTCACAAGATGAACTGGCGTCACTTACGTCCTATTTTAAGCTATTTTAGTAAAACTTTGATTCCAGTTTTATTAACCATTGGATTGAGCTCATATTTGTTCGAGATATTCTAGAGACATAGGTCTTTAGTTTCCCTGTTGGGATTTACAAATAGATTTGTGTGGTAAAGGATATGAACTTTACACTTTGGAGTAAAAATAAGTCTTCTAGAAAGTCAACAAGTCTTCTTGCAACTACCATGAAGTAGATACAATGCGAATTTCGACCAAGCTTCTCTATATGGTCAAAATAATCTTATCCTCACTAAGGAATATCATAAATCTACCATCAATATATCCTTATCCCTTTGTCCAAGATTTTTCCTATAAATAGGACTTCACTTCACACATCTTTTTCACAAAATCCAAAACAATAGAAAAGGAGAGGTCTAAACTCTTGTGAGAAAATTGAAGTAGGAGAGGGAATCCAACACCTTGAGGTTTTCATTTCCATCTTAGAGTATAATTAGCATCTCTAAGGTATGGGGGGTCTATCTCAAATCTCTAAGTCTTTATCTTAGCAAGTTTTCTTTAAGTTTACAATCTGTCTTCTTGATTCTGAAATTTTCATATATTATCTTGAAATTTTGAGTTGAAAAATGGACTCCTTGGGTATGAAAACCTAGAGTTAGGTTCAAGAATCATCTTATTTGAAGTTTTACACAAAAAGTTATAAATAAAACAAGTTTGCTATTTTACTTATAAAATTTTATACGAAAATTATGTTTTAGTTATGATTATTGTTTTGATTAATTTTCGGTAAAGTTATTGTGAGAGAATGATTTATGCTTGGTTGTTAATTTTAAATTCTTTTTAACTTGGTTGTTTTTACTATTTTAAAAATTATAAAAAATTAGAAACGTAGTTGTTATCCTGCCAAAATTTTGTGAAAGTCTAAAGAATTATAAAGATAATGTGAAACGATGATTATAAATCAAAGTACAAAAATAAAGAATAAAAAGGAATGTATGGATAGTACAGAGATACACTGGGTATAGAGTCCAGAGAAAGGTCTGGTAGACCTAGGAGAATGGAGGGTGGTGATATAGACACCCTGGATTGACGTACACAATTAGCCGGGTATTCGAAAATTCACAGGCCTAACACTCTATTCTCAACCATCCTCTTAACTATAATGTAAAACTAGGAAGGTGGAATAATGTACACGTTGTATCCGTGAGAACGTTTAGCCTGCTAGCACTATCCATATTGGCATAAGACCATTATGATTCGGAAAAGTCTAATGGTAGTGTTTAGGACCCAAAGTATATAAGGAAAGAATATGAGATGAATATACTGATGAGTTGAAACTCAAAATTATACGAATGTGATTAATAAAATATTGATAATGAGTATTTTTATATCCTAAATTTAAAACATACGGAAATGATTATTTTATTGATTAATTTGATTTTGATATTTTTGGCATGGTTAGTTATGGCATTATGAAGATTTAAAATTTTGTGAAAATGTTTCATTCAATTGAAAGTTTATTCAAATGACCATATTTGGAAATGACCATATTTAGAAAGGCTCACCCTTACTTTCTTTATTTTATTCAGAGGAAGAAAATGGAGACCTAACATGTAACAATAAGATTGTCTAGTTTAACTTTTCATGTAACTTTGGATTTTGTTAAATCTACAACTGATATGGTGTAACTTGTTTGTGATGTATTTCAAACTAAAAGTACCTTTAGTTGGTTGTAAAAGTAAAAACAAACTTCTATTACAAACACTTATATGTATGTTAACATTTTATTTGCATAAATATCATGTAATATAATAGATGATACATTCAAGTGCTGTATTTTTTTTAGTTTGCTATTTGTTAAAGGAATACAAATAATTTTTCCTTACATAAGTAAATGATACATTAGAAGAGTAAAGAACATCTAGTAGCACCAGGTTTTAGTTAGGGTGTTACAACCGGAACCACACACCATAAAGTAAACCTAGGGACAACAAATGCCACAACTAGAACCACACACTATAGTAAAGGAAAAAAGGTTTACATGTATCCTCATATAGGAACCACGCAACAACACCCTTACAAAATAAAAAATTATCACAATCTAACTTTGTCTTAACATTTATTAACAGATGAAACATCCATCAATTCAGTGCAAAATATTCCCTCCACCTAACAATCCTAGAGGCGGGAAAGGCCAAATGACGAAAAGGAAGCTGGGTAAGAATTTTAACCTAAACAAAAAAATGAAAAGGAAGTTGGGCAAGAAGAGTATATCAATCAAATATTGATTCAAGCTTTTAGAACACGACAAACTTCTTTAGGACACATGTAATTGACCAAAAAACCTATAAAATGGACAAGTGTCAATGATTGAAATTGGGGTATTTGGGTAATATCGATATGTGTTTGTTTTCATATATTTTAGAAGGTGTTTATTTTCAGATACTTTAGATTAGGGTTTCTCTTTTATGTGGTGCTTGCATTTGTTGTTACAGGTTTGTTGCTGCTTCGTCATTAATGGTGCCTTCGTCTTTAGGCACGATTGCCGGTAGTAAAGATGAACTCCATCAATGGTGGTTTATGTCAGTAGCGTGAGTGCAGAAACAAGACTTCTTATAAACGTGGTGGACAAGATCTGATGCGAGAATGGAGCTCCTCGTTTCTGCAATGGAAGCCTAGGTGCTAAGGTTCTACCGTTGATGCCATTTGGGTTTGCAGATCTGAGTTGATCTCGCAGTGGCATTCAAAGCTTGTGGTGCAGGTGCAAGTGCTACCATGGTGTTTCACGACGGGAAGGTGCTCGAATGGAGGCTGATTGTGGAGAAACACGTTGTGTTTGTGTTTCTTGCAAGTGCGTGATGTGTGCATTTTCATCTCCGACGAGACTATGCTTCGATTTGGTGCATCGTCGACGTGAGTCGAAGGTTGTCGTTGCATGTGGCTCGATTTGTTGCTTCTGCAAGCTGCTGCGATAATTACGACGAAGGTACAAGTTCTACAATGGTGGTGCAGGAACAAATCTAGTTGTGATTGGTTATGGTGGTGGTTTCCGACAATGTGTAAGGCTGACAGCGTGATGGTGGAGTGGCTGCCGTGATGGAATATGGAGACTAAAGTTTCTGTTTGGGAGAAGGGAAGGAGATGACGATGTGGCAAGCTCTGATTGGTGCAGATGTGTGTGCAAGGATAGTAACACGTGTTAGCATATGGTTAGGCATATTTAAAAGGTGAGGATTGTCACATGGCATGATCTGGTTGAGTTGGGTTTAAGTGGTAGGAGGGGTGTAATTTAGTAGAAACTAAAGGTGCAAAACAATTTTTTTTTTGGGTGGTCCATTTGAAGAAGGAGTGTATAAAATAAAAAATGAAGGTACATTTAACTCCTGAATGATTTCTTTCCAGAATTTACTGATTTTGGACTGAAGTTGTAACTCAAAACATTTCCAAACCCACACTTTTAATAACCAAAATTAAATTTCAGTTGCGTTAACAAACGTTATAATATCCAATAATATTTTATGCAACTAAAATCACTTCTTACACAATTTTTATCTTACAAACTTAATAAACCCAATAATTACAAATCTTGATTAGATCAATCTTTTAAGCACTAAAATTCATGAAATCCCCAAATTTAAACATTAAATGAGGGAAAAAATTTGAACTCATCACTAACCAAAAACCAACTACATAATAGAGTATTTCTGATAAATTGTTGGCTTGATGCAAATCAATACTACAACATGAAAAATTACATATAGCCAAGTAACCAGTGAAAGATTATCTCTCATAAGTAATGATCTTGCAACCAATTTTAGACGTTTTATCAATGATTATGTAAGTTCATTTTGAATATGAACATATGCTACTTGATGTTCAACTTCAATTTCAATTGATATGCAATACTCATGAAAAGCATGAAATATAAATTCATCAACATTATCAAGACAAATTTTCTTAATTGGATAATTAGGGAAGTGAAGTCTTAACTATGCTAATAATTTTGCAAATGCTTGATTGCGAGTTAACAATAAACAAATATATGATCATTTAGTTGATGCATCAATTAAAACCATGAAATATCTAAATGACTTGCATGATGGGTGGATTAGACCACAAATGTAACCTTGTATTCATTCTAAAAATAAGATTGACTAATTTCTAATTTCTTTGGGTGGATTAGACCACAAATGTAACCTTGTATTCAAATTGCAGTAATATATGTGTTGTACAAGTCGTTAAAGAAGGTTGATAATTTCTCCAATACACATTTTCTTTTATTTAACTCAATTATGGTGATGTGAAGATATTTCATATCTCCTCCATTGTTTGTCTCAATATGATATTCATTTAAACAAATATCCTTGAAACTCAATAAGTTTCTATTAAACTTCTTGGTAGATGTATAATGGCTCTTATAGAGTCTTCAAATATATTTGTAGTACTAGAGATAATGTTAATATTGACTTCTCGCATAACAAATAAAGAGAGGAAAAATTATTATTACACTTAAGAATTGTATGAGTTGTTTCACTATCAACAAAACACAATATATTTATTAGTATATACAATACTATTACATACCAAATGATCATATATATAATTAAATTTTAATGTGTTTAATAACCTTAACTCGTTGTAGGTACTACCCAAAATTAAACAACTTCACAAGTAATTTCAAATAAAACTAAGTATAAAACATCATCTCCGGAAAACTTTAAGCCTTTATATATGTATATGTATAATATAACAAAATCAAAACCAAAAATCCATATCAAAACCCCTATTTCACATTCTTACACATAGTATGTATATTTTAATATATCATTAACTTAAAAGATATCCATTTGTACTATATATGTATAATGTAGAATATTGATATTTTGAATATCTCCATTTACACATATATAACAATTACTATATAAGATCTATATATTAATAAATGTTCATCATACACTCGGTTCACATATCATTCTATAATACAAAAGAAAAAATAATTTGTATACTCATACATAATACCAACATTAGACATACATATTTTAAATCAATATAGTAAAAAATACCATAGAAAATTTACCTTAAATTAAATTATAATAAATAAATTTAAAAATTCATCACATAGAGACTTCTGCCATTTTATAAAAGAAAAAAAAAATTCTTAACACCCTCATCACCAATGAGGTGATAAATGCTTTCATCTAGTTTAGCAAACAAAACAGCAATATCAAGTGGCATCCATATGGCCATAATTGAAATCACCATCTCCATAAAAAATTATGTTTCTATGTTCTCTTTCTTATTTTTTAAGATGCTTTGGTGTATGACAAGTACAACTCAATTGGCTTTTTATCACCGCAATGATAACTTATATTTTTATCTTATGTGCCACTATTTTCGCCTTTTTTATTCCTTTTTTCACATTATTGTTCCATTTCTGGTGATAAAATGTCTCTTTGAAAATTCATTTATGATCATGTCCATAACTATGATCCCTACTACAACCACAACCACAACCAATGCCACGACTATGACCATGAAAATATGAATAAGAGATATTGCTGCATTCACTTGTGGGAATGAAGCATAATGTAGGTGTCATGATTTTTCATCAAAAACTCATTGTTTTGTTCAGCCACAATAATGTATGAAATAAATTCAAAATTTGTGAAATCATTTTTCATGACATTGTTGTTGTAGGAACAAAATAATTGCTTAGATGCTTTATTTCTTTCTTTAATGCCTTCATCAAGACCTATTGCATCTAAATGTATTTCAACATCTAATATCCAAGATAAAAAATTCTTTCACATAATATCAAAGGCCACAAATTCAAATTTCGCATGATTTCAAGATTTGACATGTTTAGAACTAACACATAAAATAATGATAATAACACAAAGATGAAAATTGATAAAATCAAATAATTCATATCACACAAATAAAAATATAAGATAAAATTGTAAATGAAGAAAATATTAGAAAGAGTCTGAATTGAGACACATAATGCCTTTAAAGAGAAAACGCTTCCACTAGCGCTCAAACCCTTAGGTGATTGGAGCATCTTGATAACACAAGTTATAAAATAAAGTTAATAATAGAGAGAAAAATAAAAATAAAAAGGGAGAATGAAGAACAACTTTTCCATGTGATTTTCTATGTATTATTATCAAGAGAAAAAATCCCTATTTATAGATACAAAAGGCATGCAACCCAAAGGATACAACCCGATCGTTACAATAATTAATGCAAACAATTTAAATAACATTAGTAATCAATCATGAATAATTCTTAATAAGTCAATGTACATCCATTAATTTCATGACACATTAGCTATTTTTTTATAAATTGATGTAATTTGTTAAGTATTACTATTAAATGAGTTTAAGTTTTTTTTTTTAAATTAAAAATAGTAAATTATATTAAATTATTAATGATAAAGTAATTTATTTAAATTTAGGTAGCTTCCATAACAAATTATTTAAATTGTTCTTTAAAAATACTAAATATTTGTACTAAAATTCTATAATGATTTTTTATTTTCACTTTAAATTAGATTTTACAAAATTAGTTTTTATATAATCGTAATTTATAAAATTAAGGACTCACTTGAAATTCTTATCTCGAGATGAATTACATGTATTTAAATATAATAACACTTATGATAGTTATTTTAAATTATTAAACTGTAACACATTTTAATTTTATTACATGAACTATATAAATTTTAAATTATTTATTTATTACATATGTTTTCTTTCTTTCATCTTTTAGTTCAAGTAAAATATTAAAATTTTATTAAATAAAAAATATTTAATTAAAACTCTAAATTTTATTAGAAAAACAACAGCTGTCCCTTTGTCCATTTTCTGTTTTCCTGTAAACCAAATTCTCATCTCCTTTTCATAGTCTTATCTTTCCCACTGCATTGACAGGAACCATACTTACAATACTCCAAATATCTCTTTAAACCAATCTCTTCAACAAACACTTCTTCTTGCACCAGAACTGAAACCCAATTTCGTTAAACCCTAACCCCATGGAACTCTCGCGCCTCTTTGTTTCCGACACGTGCTTCTTCTCCCCTCCGATTCGCTATTCCCCTGCGCCGGCACTATCCACCTTTTTCGCCGTAAACCTCCGTTTTAACCACCGCCGGAGGAGGAGCTTTTGCTCTGCCTCCAATCATGATACCTTACTTGCAGGCGGCGGTCCTGTAGTCGCCGGCGACGGAGAGAAGCACGAGGAGGACTTGAAATCTTGGATGCACAAACACGGCCTCCCGCCGTGCAAAGTTGTTCTGAAGGATAAACCTTGCCACAATGGTCCCCATAAGCCTATACATTACGTTGCAGCAAATCAAGATCTTCAGGTTCATTCACCACTCAAATAATTTCATTATCATTATTATTGCTGTTGTCGCGTGTGACTGTTTCATGAACAAATTACATTGACACCCGTGTTTCTTCGAAATTCATACTCATTTTATCTTTAGAGTAACCTCCTTGGCATAGAATATAATGCGTTTCTTGGTGAGTAGGGATTGTTCTTGTAATGTATTTCAAACATTAAGGGGTTTGTCATAGGAATAGAAAGGTAGGAGGATCGTGTGAATATTGGGAAAACCACAGTGGTGTTGATGTAATTTGGTCTTTCTTTGAAGGGGGGTTTTGTGATGATTTGCTCGGGGTTGTCTTTCTCTCGTTGCAGGTTGGCGATGTTGCATTCTCCGTTCCTAATTCCTTGGTTGTTACGCTGGAGAGGGTATTGGGGAACGAGACTATTGGTAATTGTGCAATGTTTTTATTCTATGGTCTTGACTTTGTCTTGCGCCTAGTCCCATTACTATACAATGCAGATTGCCTGTATTTCGATTTTTTAAACTTTTATTTGCTAATTTGCTAACAAGTGATGGAAATTAGAATATCTTGAAAATGGAAAAACGTCTACGCCTTGTTTGTTTATTGCTATTAAAAACATTTTTATATTCTCTGTTTGTTTTTTTTTTGTTTAATCATTATGAAGCTTATGTGAAAGTGTTTGTCTCTTGAGTGTATTTCTTTTTGAAAGCTTGTTCCTTAATTATTTGAACAGAACATTTGAATGAACCAAAAGAAGAGGATGAGAAAACGTCACCGAACTGTTTTTTTTTTTTTTTTGTTTTTAAGAATTTTCAAAATTTAGTAGATTTTGGATGAGAAATTGATTATCAGATACTAAGAAGTATGGATGGATTTTTGGTTCTTACTTCTTATAGGTTACGTTCATTCTTAATTTGAACACTGTGGATCTTAGAAAAATGAAGTTGATGATTCCTTCCCACGTGTTTATCCTTACCACTGGGTGTTATTGAAAATGTAGAATATAGATCAAATTGAAAATGACTCCGCTTATAAGAACACAGACTATAATATTTATTGATAGTTCGCGTGTATAATCTCTCAGTTTAAATTTAGTATTTAAGCTTTACTATGTTAAAAGTCACTCTCCAATTGATGGTTTTAGTAACACACGGCAAGGGCATAATTAAAAACAATTCTATGTAGAGGCCTAAATGGAGAAACTTTTTCGTACAGAGGCTAAATTAAATATGGTTGTCACCAGTAGGGAGCAAGAAATAACTTTTCTTTTTTTATTAGTTGTGATAAGATAATTTAGCAGTGTTTTAGGGGCACTGATTAGCAAGATTCTATTTTTCAGCAAACAAAGATAAGACCAATGATTGATTTTAGCATGTCATATCATGTCTTATATGGTGTTAAGTTCTTCATTGATATAGAGGACATTTCACAAGCTTAAATTATTTTATTAGGTTAGTGATAGATATTTTTTGGCAGTATGACACGCATTGTAATCAATCGTTCTGCGTTAGCAGGACATTAAAAACTGTTTGGAGTAGGTGTGGCCATTTTGGGCAACAAAATATGTATAGTCATGGAAATGAATCTGGCAAACACCTAATCTTGAATTCTTTTGCTGATTGGAAAAGACAGTTTATGTTCGTTTTACTACTTTTTGCTATTAATTTGTCTGTCAGTGTTGTCCAGGTGTAATTAAAGCAAGGTGTCAATGGATTTGGGGGTGTATTTTATTGTTTAAGTATTTTAAAATTGGAATTTATTCCCTGTGATTTTCATCCTTATTGCAGCTGAGCTATTGACAACAAACAAATTGTCCGAATTGGCGTGCTTGGCATTATATTTGATGTATGAGAAAAAACAGGGGAAGAAGTCTTTCTGGTATCCATACATCAGGGAGCTTGATCGTCAACGAGGTAGGGGCCAGCTGTCAGTGGAATCACCGCTTCTATGGTCAAAATCTGAGCTGGACTACCTGTTAGGAAGTCCAATTAAGGTTAGTCCCCCTCTGTACTGATTAATGATGTTACTATTATTCCATCTCCATTGTATTCATGAGCAGCAATATTAGGTTATCTTAATGCTTGATATCTTTCAAATATAACCAGGCTAAATTATGGTGTCTGTGATTTAGGATGAAGTTATTGAAAGGGTAGAAGCAATAAGAAAAGAGTATAACGAACTCGACACAGTATGGTTCATGGCAGGATCTCTGTTTCAGGTGATAAAAAGTACACTAGAACAAGTTCAGTTACTGAAGTAGCTATTTACATTTTGGCAGTTAGTTCTTATATTATATGCGTAAATATATTGCAGCAATATCCGTATGACATTCCCACTGAGGCTTTTTCATTCGAGATTTTCAAACAAGCCTTTGCTGCTATTCAGTCTTGTGTGGTGCATTTACAGGTTAAATTTCCTTGTTATCCTTACATATCTGTACAGGTTGTTAAATATGCATAAAAAACACCAAATTAAATAGTAGCTGATAAATCTTTTAAGTCTATTTTTATTTAACTCCGTGAGTGTTACATTTGTTGATGGAGTCAAATTACCTAAATCTGAAATGATGTAATCTTCTATGGTACAATTAAAGTTCAGGCAACAAAGTTTTACTTATTTGATTTAATTTGTTTATATATTTTAATTGATTGTTGGATTTGTTAGATGGAATGATAATTTTAAAAGAAAAATATACTATTAGTATTGTTACTGTTAGAATTATTACCTATGTGTAGGGTGTTGAGTGTGGGAAACTACCTACTGCCATATCTACTGTTGCATGTAATCATGCCTAGTATCTTAGAGTAGTCTTTTCATATCTTTTCATATGTACGTGCTTGCTTCACTATA
>Ga0214543_1008437_pt1 | contig 16851 bp, 15 predicted proteins | sample CNSS2metaG_FD_160094 | JGI IMG/M metagenome (GOLD analysis project Ga0214543, IMG submission 160094) | Root nodule microbial communities from cowpea collected in UCLA plant growth center, Los Angeles, California, USA - CNSS2 | ecosystem: Host-associated > Plants > Roots > Nodule | place: USA... | reverse complement strand
CCGGCTTGCGGTCGTCGCGCAGCTTGGCCTTGACCCGGCGCTTGGGCGTTTTGTTGCGCAATTGCAGGCCCAATTCGCGATAAATGCGACGAGTCTTGTTCTGCCCATGACGCCAGCCCTCGCGGCGTAGCAGGACGTGGACGCGGCGATAGCCGTAGCGAACGCGAACATGGCAGATCTCCTTGATCCGAGCTTCGAGGGCCGCCTGGCCGGAGCGACGAGATTTGTAGTGGTAGGTCGATCGATCGAATTCGAGGGCCTTGCAAGCCTTGCGGATCGACACCTGCCACTCACCACAGACCTCATCGACGAGCTTGCGCTTCCGACCAGGCTTCACAGCTTTCGGCGGATCACCTCCTGCAACATCTCCTTGTCGAGCGACAGATCGGCTACCAGCTTCTTTAACTTGCCGTTCTCCTCCTCGAGCTGTTTCAGCCGGCGCATCTCGGTCGGCAGCAGACCGTCATACTTCTTCTTCCAATTGAAGTAGGTCGCCTGGCTGATCCCGGCCTTGCGGCAGATCTCCGCCACCGCGCCCCCGTCGCTGCCCTGCTTGAGAATGAAAGCCTTCTGGGCGTCCGAAAACTTCGAAGCCTTCATCGTCGTCGCTCCTCCCAGCCGAGGGATTTACGCAGCGCCAACTCTAGCCAAAAATGGTCCAGTTTGCCGGCCTCAGATCACCAGGCACACACGTTGAAAATTGGACCCGACATGCAGAAAGGCCCCCGATGGGCATACCGGGGGCCTTCTTGGAGGTTAAACTTAGATCGTGAGAGCCGTTCTTTCTCCTTGTTACATTTGTAGAGGTCAGAAGTTACGCTGAGCACGGAGCAGCAGCACGAGGCTGTTCTGGTCCTTCAATTCATACGTTGCCGCCGGCTTTGCGATGCCCGATTGCAGGGGCAGGGTCACCGTGCTTCCGCTCGCGTATTTCTGGTCGAGCATCATGTACGCGACCTCGGCCGTGAACGTCAGCCCCTTGACTGGAGTCCATCCCGTCGCCGTACCAACAACTGCGTAATTGAAGTCGGGGTTGCAGCCCGCTGCACCGCTCGACAGTGCGAGGTTTGACACGAAAGCTCCGCAAATATATCCCTTGGCTGTGTTGTTATACCGCACAGCCGCCCACGCACCGAAAATGGAGGTGTTCCAATATGGATCCCAGTTATGCGTATAGCCGCCATTGAAGCCATAGGTCGTGGTCAGCTCCTGCCCTGCGCCGGTGACGAACACAGCGTCAGATACACCGGCCAGACCGAGACTTTGATAGGCACCCGGCACGCTTGTACCGCCGTACATCGCGAACGAGGACCCCATATAATCGTGGAAGTTGTAACGGCTCGCCCCGTTTGTATATACGCCGGTCAAATTGATTGAGTCCCCCGGGCCCGTCGGCACGTTCTTGATAGACAGCGCCAACTGTCCAGCCCAGCCCCACTTGTCGCTGGGAGAGCCAGTGAGCTCGGAGGCACCATAGTAGGCGGCGTGATTGTTATGGGCAGCGAACGAAGCCTGGAACAGGCCCCAAGCCTGATCAACGCGGACTCGCGCGATGAGATCCGGAGTTCGCGAACCGCCGATGTCATTGGCACCATAGTTACCGGTCGCATTACCTGCGACGGTTGCGCCACTTACGTTCCAGATGGCGACTTGATCATGAGCAACTTGGTCCTGGGCCGAGAAAGAAGCCGTGATACCCTGTCCGAAATCGGCTGTGTACGAAATTTGGTTCACGGGATCCCAGCCAGCGCTGCCCGGCAGTTCCATAGAGTTCGCGGGATACTCGGCCCATGGCGTTCTGAACTGCGACTCTGCCTTACCGAAGGTGAACCCAGCGAACTGGATGAACGCGTAGAAGACATTGAGACCGCCAGTAGCGACCTGGGAAGTGAGCGATGAGGTATAGGCGGTCGAGCCATTCACGGCAGTTGTGCCAGCGCCGGAATAGGTACCGCTTCTCCAGGTGAAGGCCAACTCGGCGAAGGTCCGGACCACGCCGTACTCCGTCGCCGTCCGCGTATCGATCCGCAAATCCTGACGGCTCTGCCCCGTATAGTAATTACTGAGCCGATTCCGCGCGCCAGCCACACCGCTGCCGGCCGCGTCCAAGTCAGCGCTCGTGGCGAATACGGCATCCGCACGCAGGTAGCCACCCAGCTTGATGCAAGTGTCAGTGCCCGGGATGTAATAGAATCCCGCACCGTAAAGTGAGCAAATTTTTACGTACTCGATCGCCTTCGCCTTGACCGGCAGATCGGCTGCCTGTGCTCCAGCGCACGCGAGCATTGCCGCAGACCCCAGAATAAGACTCTTCATCAGCTTCATCGATGAACCTCCAAGTTGGAAACGTCGTTTCCGTCCTTCAAAGATCCGCCGCTGCCGGCCTCCGTGAGGGGCGCAGGAGCTTGACGGAACGACTTCGAGGACCCCCTCGCTGTCGATCAACACTTAGTTACACCGATCAATTGGTGCAATTAATTAATAGAATGCATCATCATTCCGCAAGGAAGTGTCGCAATTCGGCAACAAGGCAGCCGTCCGGCGCAACTTTTTGACGAAGGGCGACATGGAAAGGGTATCGCCCTCCCAAAAAAGAACCCCCGGAGGGCATTCCGGAGGTTCCAACTTGGAGATCTAGCTGATGATCGCCGGTTAAGCGCCTAAACGATCGTCATAATAGTATCAGACAACAATTGTATTTGTCAATTGATTTGTTTCATGACGCCCATGTTCTGTGCAGACTTCTTTGGGCCGATGACGAGGGATAGGATGCCGATCACACGTAAGAATCGCTTCCGCGGGCGCAGAGAGCGAACAATGAGCATCGGCGAAAAGACCAACATGGCTGAACAAGAGCAATTCGATAGAGCCGTCAGGGACTTCATCTGGAATATCGTCGAGATCCATTCGCAGATCGAGGAGATCCACAAAGGTTGGGCTGACATGTTGGGAATAACGGAGCCCCAGTGGCTGATCCTAATGGCCATTGATGAACTCGACGAAGGTCGGGGCGTCTCAGGAGTAGCGGTTGCGAATAAGCTGCGAATCCATCCAGCTTTCGTGACGAACCAAACGAAAAAACTGGAACACATGGAGCTCCTGGCGCGCGTCACGTCGCCTGACGACGCAAGATTCCTACAGATCTCACTGACTCAAAAAGCGCAGGCGGAAATCACGAAGCTGTCTCAAAAGCGACAAATGATCAATTCGACGATGTTTGGCGGCCTCGATGACCAGTCGCTTGATTATCTCAACAAACGGCTGGGCTCGATTGCCAGGAATAGCCGGCTTGCATCTCAAAAACTAAGTATAGGGTTCTTGTAGGAAAGACCGTGTTGGATCGGAAGAAGCCGCAGATTGTCGAAATCGATTCTTACACAAAGTTTGTGGGGGTAAGTCAAATACAAGGGTACGTCTATTCTCGTTTTGCTCCTCAGAAAACGGCCCGTTTGACCGGCAGCAGAGCTACGGAAGTGTGCTGAATCGCTGCGCCGCAATTCCAAACGGAGCAATCGTTCAGCGGCGCCGACGAGAGTTTCCCATGTATCCTGGCGGACAGCGGCTATGGAGCCGAACCACGTGCGAGCTTACGGTCTAGCCATCCAAAAATGTATTCGTCGGAGGCGATGAAATTTTCGAACTCCCCCACCTGAGTTTGGATCGTACGTGGCATCGCCAGCTCGAGATCAATGCGCGCCGCCGTGCAATCAGCCTCTAGTTTGATTGCCTCCGGCACGCTGACGATTCCGCGCCCGCCCGCGACCACGAGAACCGGACATTTCAACTGTCGTACCAGTTGCGAGCGACGCATCGACACGACGTTTTCGTCCAGCACATCAGCAGTCTTCGTCATCCACCCGACAGACGCGTGAGTACGAGCCCAATTCCAAAGGCCGCCGTCGCAAACGGCTGCAGCAACGCGGCGGTCGAAGATCGCGAAATCAGTGGCTAGACCAGCCGATAACCCTTCGCCATAGATACCTATTCGAGTGGCATCAATGTCGGGTCGAGCTGACAAGTAATCCAAACAGCAGGACAAGAACAGTTCGGCCTGGCCGCGCCAACGATTCGACACGTCATCATGGGAGACCACGAGAACTGACATTCTGCGGCCTATGACCGCAGGCAAGAGCCTTGAGAGCAATGTTGCTTCTGTTTCTTCTTCGGCGCTGATACAGATCACTGCCGGGGCGCTTACATCGGGAGCCCCAGCGGGCAAGTAATAGGCATGAAGTTTGGCTTGATCACAGTACGCGATTTGTATTCGCTCAACCTTTGGCTCCAGAGATCCAAACCTCTGAATGCTCGCCTCCACTTTGGCCGAAACGTCTGCACTTTGTGAATCGGCTCCATCAGCGAGCCGCTTTGCAACTTCAAAAGCGGTTAATGCGCAAAGCCAGGCTTCAGTCGCTTCCTCGAAGGCCCCATTTTCGATATTGGAGCGACCAACGAGGCAGTGAGCGTCTCCGATGCTTGTCCATCTTGCAAACCAATTCTTGCGGCTTAGGGCTCCGAAGATGCCATGGGAACCGTCCAGGAACTGTTCGGCGCTCCGCCTTGTGGACGCAAGATTGCCCGTTACTTGTGGCCAACCAGTACACAACATCCGATTCGCCCCTTGGTGCGGCTCCTCACCACCGCTTAGCATTTCCCCACAACTCACTCGTTGAAGCCGCCCGACGTCTGCGGTGACGCTCGGCCACAAGCCCTTTCTTATTAGCTCTTCCGCAAATCTACTTGGCCGCAACGCTAAAGCTCTCCAATGTATGGCCCCGTTCCGCAGAAATTCTGCTCTATTTTAAGAATTATGCAGTTTTTGGGGGAGCACGGATCACCATTACGTCGTTCGCGTTAGGCAGTAGCAGGGTTGCGCTGTGAATGAACCGGAATGACGGCGCGAACCGATCTCCATGAACCCCACGAGACTGATGCTAATACGGCGCACGTTCTTAGTCGTTCTTCCGGTTGAGCTCCGCCTGACCGCTATGTAGGTTCAAACCTCGCCTGCACGTGCATCAATGCTCAACGTTGAGTCCTTTTAACCGGGCCGCAAATCGGAGTGAATTGAGCTGATCTGCACGAAGTTTCTTCGCCAACGTGAACGTCCATTCCCGCAGCGGAGAAGCACTTCATCACATTCGCGTCGCTTGGTCGCCAACAAGCAACAACCGAAAACGGCTTTGGACGCCTCGGCGGGCTGCCGCGCCCCGGCTACTGAATCGATCGAGCTGCGATCAAGAAAACATCGGCTCGATCTCTAGTGCGATGGAGCTGTTCGTCGAGATGCTCACAAGCGCATGATTTCAGCTCTGGCGACGATATTTTAGGTAAATTCGGCTTCCGACTACGGTACGCATACCAATGCTCAACGCCCTCAAAAGCTTCTGGCCAGGTTGATCGCCGGATCACACCTCTTTGGGCATGGTGGCGCGCATAGCAATAGTTCGGCCCGGTGGAGGACCCCAAGATGAAACTGAGCGAATACGCCCAATACGACGCCAGCGGTTTGGCCTCGCTTGTTCGGGCGCGCGAAGTGACGGCTTTGGAGTTAACGAGGCTAGCCCGCGAGGCACACGACCAGGTCAACCCTCGCATCAATGCGGTCATCGAATTCTATGAAGACGCCGAGACCCTTGCGGGCGCGGACGGAGGGCTCTTGCAAGGCGTGCCTTTCCTTCGCAAGGATCTCGGGGTTACAGAAGCTGGCCGCTTACAAGAACAAGGAAGCCGTTTGTTCAAAGGCTGTCGCCCAAAGACCGAGAGCTACTTTTTTCGTCGCGCCCGCGAAGCCGGCCTCCGGACGCTCGGGAGAACAACAGTGCCAGAGCTTGGCTCATCAGGATTCACCGAATCTATTCTTCATGGCATCACTCGCAATCCATGGAAGTTGGAGTTGTCGGCGGGGGGCTCCTCTGGGGGAGCTGCTGCAGCGGTGGCCGCCGGCATCACTCCGATCGCGCAAGCCAGTGATGGCGGCGGATCGATTCGCACACCTGCATCCTGGTGCGGGCTTGTCGGGCTGAAACCGTCTCGTGGGCGGGTTTCTGGGGGCCCGAACAATCAGGATCCATCGTTTGGCCTCGGCTACACATTTGTTCTATGTCGGACTGTTCGCGACATGGCCACCGCGCTTGACATCTTTTCGGGTCCCCATCCCGGCGATCCTTTCATCATCGTTCAGCCGAACCGGCCGTACCTAGAGGAACTCGCGCAACGCACTGGCACACTGAGAGTAGGAGTCGCCAGGACCAAATGGGGCGAAATCGATCTCGATCCGGAAGTCCTAAGCGCCGTTGACTCGACCGCAGCCCTCCTCGAGGAAATGGGGCACATCGTGACGGAAATCGAGCCCCCGCTTGAGCCGGAGGAGCGCAAAAAATTGCGTAAGAAAATCTTAGATGGCCGATTTAATCTCAGTGCGGCTTCAATTGAAGACGCTGCAAGAACCGTGGGACGCGCAATCAACGCGGATACCCTCGAGCCAGTCAATCTCAAGCTTTACGAACATAGCCGAAATCTACAAGCATCCCGCCTTAACGACGTGTTTGAAGCCTTCCGACGTTTGCGGTTCCTCGTGGGTGAGGCGATCCACCCGTTTGACATTCTTCTGACTCCAGCGATGCCGACCGTGGCGCTACCCCATGGCTCCGGTAACTGCACAACGAACCCGACGCTCTCCGCAGAAGGGTACATGGAAGCGAATGAGGCGCTCTATCCATACCTTGGAGTATTCAACGTAACTGGACATCCAGCGGTTTCGTTGCCTCTGGCACAAAGTCAGAGTGGTCTGCCGATCGGCCTTCAGATCGTTGGCCGTTTCGGCGATGAACCTACGTTGGTCCGTGTCGCGCGCGATCTGGAGGAAGCCAGACCGTGGAGCCACCGGTGTCCAATGGTTCAAGCAGGAGCGGTTTGAATCTGTCGATCGGCGGCAAAAGGACACTTGCTTCTTTAGTGTCAGTCAGTCCCGCCGATTACGGACTGCTGGATGGCGATGATTTCTCCTAAGGACGTACGCCGAATAACAAGCGCCACAGCAGAGCGAGCGTGGCGGCGTGAGCGAAGCGATCGTGCAGTGATGCGGCCAAGCCGCGGCCACTATCGCTTGACGCCGTCCAACTACTAAGCACGGATCCTGAAGCATATAAGCTATTTCACTCGGAGCGCAGCCTGCTGCAGGCACCCGCATTCCATTCCGCGTGGCCCCCGCATTGAGAAACGTGAAAGAGCGGTACGTTATCAGATCTTGCGTGGCCCGTCGAAGGTTTAACTGACATTGTTGTGGTGACGTAGCATGGCCTCGCACCTCCCGCACTGTCCGTGCCGACGGCTGACTTGATTTTCCGGCTCCGTGTGGCCACGCTAGTCCGAGATCAAACGCCTCAAATGTGTCCTAGCCTCATTATGGCGCCACGAGATGCGCAGCTACCTCGAGGGATGATTGGCCACGCCGGCTTTCATTCGCGGACGTTTCAACCCACACTATGAGGAAATCCGCAGAGGCAATCCTCCGCGAGGGCTATGCTTTGGGCCTCTGCCGCCGCGAGGACATCATGCGTCGGTCGGAGGCGTCGGCCCCAGTCCGCCACTGCCGGACTTGCAGTTGAAATGGCGGCCTCGGACTCGTCTCGCGTCCATCAGCCATCCGATGGCTTCAATAAGGTGGCAAAATGACCGAGCGAACATACTGTAGCGATCGACCGGCACCGCCTAGATGAAGATCGACCCGCCAGCTCCGCATCGAGTAACAGGCGCCCACCGGATGCGGCAGTACATCTCGCCTTCGCTCCTGAAAGCTTTGCTCCGGGACGGACGCCTGATCTTTCCGGACAGATCGATGATCTTGTCGCGCTGCAACAGTGAAATGCGGCTTCGAGTACTTTTGTGAGCGTGAACCTCAAAACTACTCCATGTACCTGTTTGATACACGCTTGCGCTCATGGGGCAAACCGCTCGATACGGAAAGGTGCCGGGTCGCATATGGTCTCACTGCCGGTCACCAGTTCCGCCAACAGACGTCCTGTGACAGGGCCGAGAGTGAACCCGTGATGCGCATGACCGAATGCGAACCACAAGCCGTCATGGCGCGGGGCAGGCCCGATGATCGGTAGCATGTCTGGCGTGCACGGACGACAGCCCATCCAAGGCTCATCGTCGAGTCTGGCCCCAAGCGGGAACAGCTTGCGCGCGACTGGCTCGACGGCTGCCAGCTGCACAGGCGTTTTGTGAGTATCACGCAAGCCTAGCTCGACGCCGGTGGTGAGTCTGATGCCGCGCGCCATCGGCGTGATCATGAAACCGCCTTCGGTGTCGAGCACCGGGTGACGCAGCCGCGCACCGGACTTCGCCGCATAATGCATATGATAGCCGCGCTTCACTGCGAGCGGTACATTGTAGCCCAGCTTCGACGCGATGCGATCCGACCACGGCCCCGTTGCGACCACGACCGATTGTGCCTCGATAGGTCCGTCCTGGGTGCTCACCTGCCACTGAGGCGCGAGCGTAGCCGCGTCACCGATCAAGACGCGGCCGCCCAGCGCCTCGAAGTAGCGTGCGTAAGCCCACACAAGCGCCTGGGGATCGCTGACCGAGTTCGCTGCCGTATAGCGCAATGCGCCGACCACGCCAGGATCTAGATCAGGCTCAAGCGCATGCAAGCCAGCGGCATCGAGCGCCTCGTAGCTGACGCCGAACTCGCGATGCCACTGTACGGCCGTACGCAGCTCCTCATCTTGCTTAGCGCGGGTGCGGAAGATCTTTATCCAGCCGTCGTGCCGCAGCAATCCGGTCGCACCCGCAGCTTCGGCCAGTGCGCGGTGCTCAGCTACGCTATGCTCGATCAACGTCGCGTACACGCGCGCGATCGCAGCATGACGCCTCGATTCCGAATACCACCAGTAGCGCATCAAAAAAGGCGCAAGCTTCGGCATCGCGCTCATGTGATAACGGGCATCGGGAGCGCGGTTGCGCGCATAGAGCAGCAATGCGCGAGCCGAACGCGGGAACGCATAGGGGTAGACGCCTTCGCGCTGGATCAGCCCGGCATTGCCAAGAGAGGTTTCGCTACCGGGCCGCTTACGATCTACGAGCGCGACTGCGCGGCCACGCCGCTGCAGATGCACTGCGACCGATACCCCTATGATGCCGCCGCCGAGCACTACTGTATCGAATTTCATCGTCATCGTTTGTTGTTTCAGTGTGGCCGATTGCAGGTACGAGCTGACAGTTCATCGAACGAGTGCGGTCACAGCGATCTCGACATCGAGGCCGCCCTTCATCAGCGGCGACTGCACGCAAGCTCGCGTCGGCGCGCACCCCTCGGGCACCCAAGAATCCCAAACCAGGTTGAACTGGTCGAAATGCCGTGAATCGCTGAGCCATATATTTGCGGTGAGCAGGCGCGTCCTGTTGACCCCCGCCGATGCAAGCAGGGTGTCGATCCGCGTGAGAATTTCGCTCGCCTGCTCCGTGACCGAGCCATGTGCGGTGTCGGGCACTTGGCCCGCCAGATGCACCACGCCGTGGGCGATCACGATCTGGCTCATGCGGGCGTTTGTCTTTAGACGCCGAATATCATTGGACATTGAGTGGCCTAACTCGAGGATTGGCTGCTAAAAAATGTAACAGGTCGGGTTCTTCGTCGAGCGGTCAATCAACCGACGCTCGTAGAGAGGATCTGCAGCCTCAATGTTCAAAGTCGCCCTGCTTTCACATATGGGTCACTTGGATGAGGCGAGCTGATCCGCCTTTTTGTCTGCGAGTACTGATCGAACGGAGCCACTCCTAATCACCTGCGCAAGTCGGAGACAAGATGGGTCACTGATATTCAACGTGGGGCGCCTTGCCGCCGATTCGATTGATTGCCACGACCTAGGCGATCGCCCTTCCTCGACTTGGAGACGAGCTCTAACGCTCGTCGCCGCCGGCTCCAAAACTTGATTTCCTTGATATTCCGGTGTGTAGCTTGCCAACCGGCCATCAATCTGGAACCTAACCAGCGACCCGACGCCGGTTTGCACCTGATCCCATTTGCCGTCTCTTGAGTCTGTTGCCATCTAATGAGCCCCGCACCTTAGTGGTGCGCGGCAGTATCACCGTTGGGCGGTGGCCGTGCACACTCACGCATGTCGACGTCGTTTGATTTCAATAGTGAGGAGCAACCTACCAGAACCGCACGAACATAACGTTTTCTGGCTAGCAATACTTGGTCCGACCGTTGGACCAAGAATCGGCAAGCCTCCCGCAGGCAATTATGAAATTATCCTGTTCGCCATTCCGTCCACCGATCCCGCAGGTAATCTCTGTTGGTTTTGCCATCTGGGCGCTTCGCTGCGAACCAGGCCAGATTCCCGATGATGAACTTCGACGCATTCTCCGGATTGATGTTAAGCAGCGGGATCAGCTCGGGTGGCAGATGGTCGAGCTGATTTGTATTCGGCCCGGGATAACCGGTACCCTGAGTAAAGCCAGCCGCTATCTTCGCGCGGTTCAAAAAGGCGATCAGCCTTTGCGCGTTCACTGTGTTAGCCCCCCCCTTCAGAACCGTCATATATAGATCGCCCAAGGTGGCCCCCGCGTTCCAGACCATCTTGATCGGCGCGCCCTGCCGAATCGCAGTGATCGCACGGCCGTCGTACAGACTGGTCATCGCGTACTCTCTGTTGATCAGAAGCTGAGGCGCTTCTCCACCGGCCGCCCACCATTTGGTAATGTGAGGCTTGATCTCATTCAACTTTTTCAATGCGCGATCAACCTTATCATCGGTGAGCGGCGAGACGTCCTTGGGGTCAACGCCATCGGCAAGAAGCGCGAAGATCATGTTGCGCACCCCCTCGATAGCCAGAAGCCCCCGCGGTCCCGGAAACTTCTTGACGTCCCAAAAATCCGCCCAGGTTTGCGGCCCGCCCTGAGGAAAAGCGCGCTGATCGTAAGCCAGAAGCATCCCCACAGCGAACATCACGACTGCGCTTTTGAGGCGAGTGCGCGCTGGCGTGCCCGCAAGCGACTCTTCATCCCAGAGGCTGTAATCGATCGGCTCAAAACTCCCGACCTCTTCCAGTTCGAGAAATTTGTCAGAGTCAATAATGGCGGTGTCCCAATCGACGCGACCGGCCTGCTTCATCGCCTTGACCTGGGGCTCGGCCGTATCAGCTACGACATCCACGACCTTTATTCCCGTCGCTTTCGTGAAGGGATCAAAGACATATTGCCGAAGTCCAGCCGTGAAGGAACCTCCATAGCTATAAACCACAACCTCGCCCGACCCCGCCAGCTTGTCCTCCGCCCAAGCCGTAGTAGCCTTAGCGATCAAAGGCACACTGAGCAACGCAGCTGTCGACTGAAGGAGTGAGCGCCGATTAAGACGACATAGCGAGCGAAAATCCTGCTTGGTCACGCTACCCCCCTTACGGCAGAATTAGACTGCCCTGCATTTTGAAGCACGCCTCTTTAACAGGCATCCGGAGCCTAATGAGCGCGAAAACTGGCCCAGCCCTGAAGAAATTCTGCAATTTTAGGTCATTCTCGGCAATTTTGATCCGAGCGATCGCAGTTTGTTGGCCTGCCTAACATGATACTTGCCAACCTGAGAAGGCTTTGAGCGCGGTCAACGCTCTGGCGGCGAGCACGCACGGAGAAACCATCACCAATCACCAATCACCAACGAAGGCTTGCCGAGCATTCGCGTGAAACGCCACGATCGTGCAAAAGAACGGCATACGGAGTAGTGACGTCGAGTCACTGTGATCCGCTCGGCCGTTATCCAGGCTGAAGAATTTGCCGAATGTCATTGCGTGAGCGCTGTAACCAACAGTCGCTCCGCCGGCGAATGACCCGGCGGCTTCCGGGTGCCAGCGCCTCGGTCGACCTAGCAGGTCCCGTGCTTAGACTGTTGTTCGATCGCTAAATTATATCCACTCATCAATATTTTCGCATTAGCAACGACATCATACACGGGCAGTCCAGTTTGCTCACGCACATACCGCGTCACTATCGGAAACCCTGCGCATTCAAAAAGGATTTCTTCCATATCGTTGGCTTGCTCTCGCATCAGTGCAGCAGCTGCAACAACATCTTTGGCCAACTGAGCCGGGTAATTTTTTCTCGCTTCTCGCGAATAGCGTCCTCAATCTCCGACATGACTCTCCACGCGGCGGAATTTTCGATGCCAGCAATCGCTATGCGATCACAAGATTCAATTCCTGCGGATTTTAAGACCTCGGGCGTCAGAGGGCTCGAGTCAAAGGTCAGGATTCCGATACGCCCCTTGATCGCAGCAAGGAGATACGGCAGGAGCAGCAAAGACGACATTGAAACCGGCACTGACACGGCTTGCGTGATTGCTTTTTGGTATTTGATCGTAAATCCGCAATTGCTCGTTATGGCAACGGCACCGTCACGCACTAAGTCTCTTGCTGCATCTATGAACGCAGACTCCAGCTTCTGGTCCTCAGCATAAACGACATTTTTGACCCAAGCACCAGGAACAGGCGGGAGATCGTTGCGAATGGAAAGGTCTCAGGGTGAAAGAGCGATCCGATACCCGTACCTGGCGTATTCTCCAATCGCAATATCCCGAGCGCGCCGCTGCTATCTGTCATCTTAGACCTACCTACCGAGCACATTCACGTGTGCTATAAGTGGACCTTAGGAGTGAATTGAACGAGGTGGGACGACGTGTCTCGTGAGCTCAGATTTCACGGATCCCGTAAACCGCCACGGGGAGTTTGGATGGAGAACTCGTCCGATGCGGTTCGGCTGTCAGCATATGCCTGCCTTCCGGCCGGATCGCGTCGATATCAGGCTTGATAGTGTCGGAATTCTGCGCCCATTTGGCAGAGGATGCTAAGAGCGGCAATCAGCCGTAATTTGAGAGGCTCTTCGAACAACGTGACTGACTATTGGCCCCACGACAGCACGAAGGTAAACTACTGGAAAATGGGACTGAAACAGTCCAAATGAGCGAAAGTTCACTGCGTAGCGCAGAGAGTTCGGGCTGACCAAGATGCACATGGATGCACCAGCTTGCCGTAGCGCGCGAAAACGGTAGCGACGATCGAAGTACAGACGCGCGCTGTCGATGTCAGGCATCTCTCGTTAGTTCCGTGGATCGCTTCAAAAGGTGGCCGCTAACGAGCTTATCAGGGACGATCACCTCCGACATTGAGTTGGCCTCCCCTTCGGTCATTGACTGGTGATTTCGTGATCCGCAGTGGATGTCACTTGATAGTCAAGGGCCGAGGCACATTCATGTCGAGCCTCGGATTCATTCTGCGAGGGCTTTTTGCTTCATCGCGCTCAACACGTTACGATGACTATCCAATCCGAAGGAAATGTGGCGCACTGTTCGGCTGAAACGGTCGGCCTATTCCATAGTCTTGCAAAGGCGGTTGGGCAGTTGTAGCCGGTCGCCCCTCGCATGAGACGGGGACGAGGCAGGCCATACCGGCGGATCGAAGTCATCTCGCTTCACGGTGAGTCAGGAAGTCGAAATCGCAGCCATCTGGCGCCTGAAGCACTGTACGTCGAAAGAGCGACTTATAGCCGCGAGCGGGCACCGGAGGTGGGCTGTGGGCCGCCAGACGCCGCTTGATCTCGGCCTCGTCGACGAGAAGGTCGATACTCTTATTTGCAATTGAGAGCCGGATTCGGTCGCCGTTGCGCACAGCTGCGAGAGGCCCTCCTACTGCTGCCTCGGGCGCGATGTGCAGAACTATAGATCCAAAGGCAGTACCCGACATGCGCGCATCCGAAATTCGCACCATATCCTTGACGCCTACCTGAGCAAGCTTCTTCGGGATCGGCAAATAACCAGCTTCCGGCATACCGGCGCCTTGAGGACCTGCGTTCTGCAGAACGAGAATGTCATCGGGCCTGACATCCAGCTCAGGATCATCAATTCGCCTGGTCAAATCCTCGAGTCCGGAGAACACCACTGCTCGCCCTTCAGATTCGAATAATGCAGCCGTGGCCGCGGCTCGCTTGAAGATCGAGCCTTCGGGCGCCAGGTTGCCGGTTAGCGCGAGCAGTCCTCCGACGTTTGAGATTGGATCAGCAAACGGACGAATAACCGCACGATCAACCCAATGGATAGGCTCGGCCAGACGATCGCCCAGACGCCGCCCCTCCACATCGACAGTGTCCAGATGAAGGAGCGGACGCAATTCACGCAGCAGCGCTCCCATGCCGCCGGCGGCGTTGAAGTCTTCCATGTAGCCTTCGCCTACGGGCTTCAGATCAACAAGGACCGGCGTCTCATCGGAAAGCTCGTTGAAGCGGGACAATGGAATCTTGATTCCCAAGCGACCGGCGATCGCGGCCAGGTGCACAACGGCGTTGGTTGAACCGCCTACTGCCAACAGAACACGCAGTGCGTTCTCGACCGACTTGCGTGTGATGACGTCACGGGGCGTGAGCTTGCTGGCGATCAGGCCTACCGCAGCTTTACCGCTTTCTTCTGCCGCAATAAGGCGGTCCGCCTGGACGGCAGGAATAGTCGCCGTCCCTGGCAGAGACATGCCAAGCGCTTCCGCGATGCAGGCCATTGTTGACGCCGTACCCATCACGGCGCATGTACCAGCCGTCACCGACAGTCGCCCCTCTACAGCCTCGATCTCTCCAAAATCGATATTGCCGGCCCGATACTTGCCCCAAAAACTACGGCAATCGGTGCAGGCGCCAAGTCTCTGGCCCCTATGGCGCCCCGTTGACATTGGTCCCGTGACGAGCTGGATGGCTGGTACGTTTGCTGAGGCTGCTCCCATCAACTGCGCGGGCACAGTTTTGTCGCAACCGCCGATGAGTACGACTGAGTCCATCGGCTGAGCACCGATCATCTCTTCAGTGTCCATCGCCATGAGGTTTCGATACATCATGCTCGTTGGATTGAGAAAGACCTCGCCGAGGGAGATGGTCGGAAATGCACGCGGCAATGCACCCGCAGCGAGCACGCCGCGGGAAACAGCCTCGACCAGGTCGGGCATGTAACGGTGGCAGTTATTGAAGGCTGACGGGGTCATTGCAATGCCGACGACCGGCTTGTTCAGCATCTCGCGCGAGATGCCCATTGATCGGCCGAACGAACGGCGCAGAAATCGGGCGAAGTCGAAGTCGCCGTAATTCGTCAGGCCGCTATCCAGGCCGAGAGGCTTGTCAGACATCATTTCGCTCATGGACGGTCCCCGCAGAGATCCTGTATCTCCGATGCGTGCCGGAAGCGCATCCGCGCTCCCGGCCTGCTCGATGGAAGGATCAACGCGATGAACCGCTCCGAGCGGTTTCACGCTGAGCTACGACATCAGTTCGGAGCTGGCGCAGACGAACGCGCCGCGTCAATACCCGCGTTGCAGGTTCACCACGTTCTTCAAAGCTTCGCCTTTCAGGAATCGTTCGATGTTCTCTGCCAGGATGGAGGAGAATACCCGCTCTGTATAGTTTGTCGGGCTTCCTGCCACATGGGGCGTTGCGATCACATTCGGCATGTCCCACAGCAGGCTGTCTTGCGGAAGCGGCTCTCGCTCAAAGACGTCCAGCATCGCTCCAGCGAGCGTACCTGATTTCAGCGCCTTGATCAACTCGGCTTCTGCAATAACGTTGCCGCGTGCGATGTTGATCAGAAAGGCCTCGCGCCGCATGCATCCGATGTCGGCTGCACCGATCAGTCCCACCGTCTCCGCCGTTCCCGGTACCGCCAGGACTACGAAATCACAAAGCGGGAGCAGATCCTGAAGTGCGTTGGAGGCAAACAGCTTGTCCACGCCTTCGACTGGAGCAGATATGTCGCGCTTGGAGCCGACAACGGTCATACCAGCACTCTTGGCGCGCCGGGCGATGGTCGCTCCGATCGAGCCGAGCCCGATGACGCCAAGCGTCTTGTCGGCCAATGGAGACACGTAGCGAGGGTTCCACTTCCGCTCCGCCTGCTCCCGCAGAAGCCCGCGGAAATCCCAGTGGAGCATCGTTACGCCGGCCATTACGTAATCCGCGATGACGTCCCCGTGGATGCCACGCGCATTTGTCACCGTGATGTGGCCTGCCCTATCGCGGACCGGGAATATGGAATCGACCCCGGCTCCAGTGCACTGGAACCAGCGCAGCCTCTTCGCTTTGTCGAATAGCTCAACGGGAAAGCGAAATGCAAGCAGCGCGTCTGCTTCCGCTATGTGCTGCTCGAGCCGGCCAGGGTCCGGCGCCACGATCGCGCGCACTTGCGGGAAGCGCTCTGTGATAAGCCGCGCATAATTTTCGGCGGCGGCATGGTTGAGTACGATGGTAAGCGCTGGGCTTTCACGGGTCATGTTTACCTCTATGGCTGCAGGATAGGATGGCCAAGCACAATCGGCTTGGCGCGCGCTCAAAGGCGCGCCAAGCCTCGAGCGGATACACTTAATGCGGGTAATCTACGCTATTTCCGAAAGCTACTCTGTCAGAATGATAGCATCAGTCGCAGACCACGAGGCGACACAGGCCGCTCCAATCTGGGGCGTCGTTTCCATCGAGATGTTCAGCACCTTCGCTGTCAGCTGCAGTCCGGAGTCAGCGCGGAATACGACAATTGTCGCATCTCCAATGAATGTTCGGCCGACGATGTGCCCCTGAACCCCATTTGCCCCGGAAGCCCTCGCGTCGAGACGCAAATGTTCGGGGCGCACGCAGACCGTTGCATCTCTGTCCGCATCGGGCCATCGCGCTGCAGGTAGTTTCTCGCCTGCAGGACCGTATGCAACGCCGGATTTGAGCTTGACGGGTATGAGATTGACCTCACCGACAAAGCTGGCCACGAACAGGTCGGCCGGCCTGCGATAGAGGTCCTGCGGTGCGGAGACCTGCCGGATCCGTCCTTCGTGCATCACT
>Ga0214543_1008434_pt1 | contig 16851 bp, 12 predicted proteins | sample CNSS2metaG_FD_160094 | JGI IMG/M metagenome (GOLD analysis project Ga0214543, IMG submission 160094) | Root nodule microbial communities from cowpea collected in UCLA plant growth center, Los Angeles, California, USA - CNSS2 | ecosystem: Host-associated > Plants > Roots > Nodule | place: USA... | reverse complement strand
CAAGTTAAGGGTGTTCGAACCAGGCCGCTTACTTGTGGTAAGGGTGGGGAACTTAAACGAATTAAGCACAAGTTAAGGGTGTTCGACCTAGGCCGCTTACTTATGGTAAGGGTGGGGAACTTAAACGAATTAAGCACAAGTTAAGGGTGTTCGACCCAGGCCGCTTACTTGTGGTAAGGGTGGGGAACTTAACCATATAAATGGCAACCCTCACATATATGCCGGAAACAACCCAAGTACACGACTTGGACCGGCATGGACTTAAACTCGTAACTTAACGAAGGCTATACAAACAGCAAAACGGCTAACCTAGGACAGTGTGCGGCTAAGGCCGACATCCGACAAGTTGAGAAGTAAACGGATTAAGACCGCTCTTAAAGACTTAGTAAAATGGAAGCTCCCGCGTTGAATAGGTCTTAAGGGCCTGGGTTAGGGCCCAGACCCACTCACAGCCCAAGCTAGAGCCCAAGCCAAGGCCCACTCACAGCCCAAACCAAGGCCCGACCCATGAGATAATCAGACATAATTAATACTCTATAAATACGCGTGGACCCCAGTAATTAAAGGTACACATTCATTAATCACATATTTGACCTTTTTTAGAGTTTTGACTCACTTGAGCTTCGGAGTCCTTTCTGCAGGTAACCCCTTCTGGGTGCAAACCGTCATGTATCAACCGGAAAGAGGCCAATTGAGGAGATAGCGGATTACATGGTAAGGTGACACTTGTGCCTGACTCATATTGTTTGTTCTCTACATGAACATACATATATATATATATATATATATATATATATTCCCCGATCAAATGATTGTGAGATGCTTTAAAGACATTAAAAAAAAGAAAGAAAAAACTCACCTGAACGATTTCTAGAGATGCTTTTAAGGCATTTGTGTATTATAATTGGATGGAGAGATAAGAATATAAAGGATATAAAGGTCTGAAATTTGAGAAATCTTAACTTAAAATACTAATTCCAAAATTGAAAACGCCTAACTGTACTTAGTAATTAACTGTTTAGTAAAGTTTCATAAATGATATTTTTGAAATTTTACTAATATATGTTTTATTTATTTACAAATTTACCAAATCCCATAATTTAGGAAGGATAAATTTCCTCTAATAAGGAAAGGAAACAAGGAGAAATGGAATATTAAAATAGTAGTAGATGCTTTCATCTTAACTTATGATTAATACATATTCCTCATTCCGCAACCAAGTGATTGTGAAATTAAAGAAAATATAGAATAAAAAAAGTAAATAGAGGAAATTTAAGTGTAATTGGCAACTTTGTACCACTACAGGATATACTAGTTTAAGTAACACATTTTAAGTTACATTTATTAAAAAAATGTTACTGTATATAAAATTGTACAATGTTATAGTAACATTTTCTTAAAAATGTCATTATATTTAATATTAGTAGTAATATTGTAACACTTTTAAAAAATGTTACTATAGATGAAATTAATTTATTGTATAAATGTTAATAAATATCACATAGTTGTATTTAAAAAAAAAGTAGTATTGTTGTTTGTTTTCTTTGGCTGGCAAAGTTTTTATAGAATTTATTGTTTCTTGGTAAAATTTGATCAACTAAACTAATTGAAGAGCACAAAAAATAGTGTTTTTTCTTTTTATTTAGTTTTCTTTTTTCATATTTCACTAACATTATGAGAAAAAGTAAATAGAGACAAGAGGTGTGAAAAAACAGAATATTTGGTAACCGTTTATCGACGTTATCGATTCATTGATTGTTATTTTTATTTACGTAGAAAAAGTTAAGGCATACATTATTTCAAATATTTCTTCTGCTTAGTTAGTCCCATTTGGAAAATCCAAAGGCATGAGATCTCGACACTTATGCGATTCTCGTATCAAATAGTTGGTAAGGAATCTCAAACCTCAGTGTTTGGTTTGGGAACTTTTTTTTTTTATCAGCAAAAAATGAATTTAAATTAAAGACAGAACGATTTATACACATTGATATTCTAGTTTAGCATGATATCTCCAAGAACAAAATTGTTCCGGAATCAAACCCATATGAACCAGCTTTGTGGTTCATTGACAAAAGTGTTATAAGTATGTATGCCTCCCTTAAATCTGTCATGTTTCTACAATCAGCCCAATTGATGACATATTTACTTCTTACCTAAAACCTTATACTGCATCGATTAATAATGTTATAATACTTAATCATCTTCCAACTCTGTCGTAGCTATTCTTCATGATGGTAGATGTTGTTACTATTAGGCCATGTTGAACTCTCCACAAGGTCTATCTACACACCAAAAGTTACTGTCACGGCTCTTTCAGCCACAGCTTCTTTGCATTGCTATGTATCAACATGTCTGTCAACCCCAATATGTGCCTCCAACAAATGTGCGCCTCCATCGAAGTAATTAGCCTGCCAATGATGACTATCCTACTCGTGTGTTTCAGCCAGTCCTGTCTGTTCCAGCTAGTAATGCAGTGATGCTGCAGCCACTTCCATTCCTACACACCATCTTATAATCTGTTGAATCTTGAAATTTGGTTATTTTTGCCTTTGCGCATTGACAATTCCTCTTCACGTTTTCCTTTTGTCATTATAGTGTTCCTTCGGCTCATTGCTTGATATCAATGTTTGCTTACCTATCACATTTAAGCACACAACATTACCGAATCATAGAAATTTTAAACATGTATGTGGCGAGAAGTGCCAATTACTATATGAAAATTTCATATTTTGAATCTTATATTTCATCCATGCCCAAGCTACCGCTTGAGCTTGGTCAAAAATTTCTATCGGGTCAACTTTCCTATGATTAAAAATTACCCCGTTCCTATGATTCCAGATTTCCCCTATAATGGCTAGCCACATTCCTTTCCACACTAAGTTTTGTGTACTATTAAGGTCAAATAGATGGAATTGTTGAAAGTTAGCCCTAGCTTTGACGTGGTGTACAGTGCTTAGTCCCAGCCACCTATCATACATATTGCACACCATTTGGGATACTGTGCATGAGAAGAACAAATGATCTACATTCTCTTCGTGTGCACAACACAATTCGCAAAGGTTATTTTGTAGTTGGATCCCCCTGGTTAGAAGATTGTCCTTGGTTGGTAATTTATTTAGAAATACCCTCCAGCCTAACATTTGAGCTTTTGGAGTTACCTTTGTGTTCCAAAGCATTTTAAAGTCTTTATCCTCTTCTTGTTCACCATTCCCATGCAGTGTATTATAAGCAATCTTTACCGAGATTCCCCTTCCGCTTCTCTTTTCCATTTCCAGGAATCAGGGCGACCCTTGCAGAATCGTTGACCATGAATAACATAGAGGAATTGTTCCTCCATAGTTGTTTCCCAATCAAATCTAGATCTTCTCCAAGTTAGGTCCCATAGCCAAACATTATCCTCCCAATGGCCAACTTCCCCAATAACTCTATCTTTGCATTCTGATATCGAGTATAGTCTAGGGAACCTATCTTTGAGTGAATCTCCCCCTACCCATTTGTCATCCTAAAACTTCATTGTTTTCCCTTCTCCTACCACCCATTGAACATTATTATCAAACCATAGTCCTTGCATTGTGCTTCCGCAAACTTTGTGGATGTTTATCCACCACCTTGACGCAAATCTTAACGTGATGGGATCACTGATGTTTCTCCATGTTCCATACTTAGATTCTAATACTTGTTTCCACAGGCCGTTGTCTTCCATGCGTAACCTCCATTTCCATTTTGCTAAGAGTGCGGCATTAAAATTTTGAATGTCTCTTATGCCCCACACCTCCTTTGGTTTGCAAATATTATCCCATTTAACCCACACTATTTTCTTATCTTTCGAGCCCCATCCCTAGAGGAAGTTCCTTTGGACTTTTACAAGTTTAGCGCACACGCTTGTTGGCAATTTATAGAAGGACAAGTATTATATTGGCAACGTGGATAGTACATATTTAATTAAACATGATCGCCCAACCATACTAATAAGTTTGCCTTTCCAATTAGATAAGCGGTTGTTAACCTTCTCGATCATAGGTTGCCAAAATTGTTTGTGCCTTGGGTTTCCTCCGATCGGCAATCCAAGGTACACAAATGAGATTTTCATATGTTTGCAATTTAGAGTTTTTGAAAAGATTTTTATCATAGATTCATCCAAGCCCATCACCCCAACTTTGGTTTTGGACAAATTAACCCTAAGCCCGGATGCCAATTCAAAACTTTATAGTACGACTTTTAAGATCCGTGCATTTTGAGCTTTTACTTCGCACAAGAATAACGTATCATCTGCATACTATAATAGCCCCACATTAGTTCCCTTATAGCCCACTATTATCCCACTATACAATTCTTTCTTAACAGCTTGTCTTATTAACCCTGTTAAGCCCTTTGCTATAATAAAGAATAGGAAGGGGGCCATAGGGTCTCCTTGTGATGAAGGATTATCTTGTTCCTTTTTAAGATTATTGAATATGGTGTGAGTTGATTAAGAAAGCTAAGGGAAATCCCCACTGAACATTAAGATAGCAAGCTATCTAGATGTGAAGGTTCCTTTCACAAAGCTCAAGAGAAGAAGATGATGGATTGATTCAAAACAAAAAGGAAATGGAAGGTACATAAACCATAGAAAACCAAGAACAATTAAAGGAAGAAGAAAACATAAAATGGAAAGGAAAGAAATGGTAAAAATGTGAGAAGCACGCCACTACAAGGCTAGGCTAGAAGCCATGACAACCTTGAAGATGAGTGGATGTGTGCCGCTACTTGCAATGCAAGATAAGGCTTAAAAGTATTCACTCCGAAGGGAGGAAACTCTGACAAATGGTTGAGACACAAGAGTGTTTTACTTTAAAATGTTCAACCCGTTTACAAGTGGTAGAGCACCCCTTAAATAGAAGAGTTTAGGGGCCTCTAAGAAAATAAAAGATAGTTAAGGATGTCTCTGCAAAAACCTAACCCTAGCTACTAGAAACTAGGTCAAATAAGGTTACAAAAAATGAGAGACAAAAGAGCTAATTATGGTGTGTGCAAGGCTAATTTCGTTCTAGCACAAAAGGAAACAAAGAATGTGTCTCATATGTCTCCAAAATGTGGCTAAAGTGTGCTAAAAACAAAGGAGACCAAAGGTACATAGGTACACTTGTTTCATGCCTTTTACTTTATGCTTTATGCTTTATGCCTTTGCCTTACTCTCTCCTCCACATCATTTATGCTCCCCAATCACCATGCGCCACCTAGCATTGCTTTCTTACTCCTAATTAACCTACAAAGCAAATAAACATAGATTAGCATGTTGGCTTAAGTCAAGTTAACTATAGTCAACAAGTCAAACCTAATCAAAGGTCAACAAGTCAACTAAAGTTGATTCAACTAAGTCAACTTAGGGAATCAAAAATAACAAACACAAATGAAAGGGATGAAGGATTAGTGAACTTCCTTTCTAAACATGCTTAGTCTTCTTAAGCATGTGCCTCCATCCTTGCTTGGGGTCAATCCTTCATCACCTTGCCTAAAACTTCTCATAGGGATAAACTCCTTGGTAGGGCTCCTATTAACTAGAACTGAAATCGATGAGGAACTCGAGCACTCTTTAATGCAATCGATCCACCTGTTGCAGAACCCTAGTCTATTCATCATATAATATAGGAAATCCCAATTAACTGAGTCATATGCTTTTTCATAGTCAACCTTCACTATTACGAACCTCTTTTTCTTTTTCCTACATTCCTCCACTATCTCATTGGCTACCAAGGTAATATCCATAAGTCCTCTTCCTTTAATAAATGCTGATTGAGAGCTGTCTATAACCTTAGTAGCATAAGTTTAAGCCTATTTGCTAAGATCTTGGAGATTATTTTGTACACACATCCGACTAGTGAGATTGATCTATAATCATCCAAACCTAGTAGGGTTCGCTTTTTTGGTATTAGTGCAATGAAAGATGCATTACAACCTTTTGGGATTTTCCCTTATCTCCAAAACCATATCACCGCTTGGTTTACATCATTCTTTAAAGCACCCTAATTATGCTTTAGGAATAGGAAGTTAAACCCATCCGAGCCAGGACTTTTAGTCTCCCAAATTGGTTTTTCGTCTCCTCTATTTCCTTATCTCCAATTTCATTTGTTAGTAACATGTTATCTTCCTCTTATATAGTTTGGAACTTGATGTTTTGGAGGTTAATACTGAATGGTTTATGTAAGACCCGTGAAATTTAATTAATTAAATAAATAATTAATTAATAAATGCGGGTAGGAGAATTAATTATGACATTAATTATGAGTGGAATGACATGGAAAAGTACTAGCTCATGTGGTTGAGAGCACTTCAATTGTGTAAGAGGACTTAGGTTCGAGTCCTATGTATGCCATATTGTGTTATTATTCGTTGTTACTTTAATATAGCATGATCGTGTGGTGAAATACTATGATAATTGAATTATGATTGTTAGCTTGAAAAATGAATTGGTTAAGTGGTTGTGTATTGAGTTGGCATTAGCATGGTCATGGGTTCAAATCTTGGTGAAATTAAAGTGAACATTTTTTAGTCATTTTTGGTTTTTGGCATGAAGATGAAGGGTTAACGTAAACCCTAAAGAAATGACAGCCAAGAGGGAGAAGAGAGGCTGAAAACGGATCATAAAGGGGTCCATGAATGGCAATTAAAATCCCAATTAAATTTATGTTCGTTTTTATGTTATCACATAGTTTTTAGGGCACCTTTAAAAGGCCATAGTGAGGTAGAGAGAAGGGTTTGGCAATCTGGGAATTTGACTTACAGAGAGAGCAAGAAAATTTTGGAACTTGGTGAGGTTTGGGAGAGATTGAGAGGCTGAAAAGAGAGCAACCAAGGAGGGCTAGTGTCGAAGGAGAATTATCCAAATTTCAAGGTTTAAAGCTCAAAAGGATCCAGGTTAGGGGAGTTTACCGCGATTATATTGTTATTTGGCGTGAATTGTGTAAAAATAATATTTATGTTATGCATGCACTGTGTTCATTCTGAATTTTTGTTGAATTCTGGAAATTTTCCAGAAACTGCCTGGCGGGCTATACATAGCCGCCAGGCGGCTCCTATTGCTGCGCATATTGCTGTGTTTCTAGGTGCAGCGCCTAGCGGTGAATCCCTGGACCGCCAGGCGACTCAAAGTCTAGGCTATTCTGGGTGTTTCTGTATGAACCGCCTGGCGGGATTGGTTGTGAGCGTCAGGCGACGCGGGTTCGATACGCGGTTTAAGTTGTTCCTGAGCATTTGGCGTGAATTGCTCGGAGGGAAATCAAGGGGTGGGTCTTAGGAGTTGATCAGGTGTAGTAATGCTTCGATTTCGAGTGTAGTTGATAGTGAAATTCAATGGAACAGTGACCAAGTGTTTAGGGTTGAACAATTGGGGTTTTGATGTCGTGAGTATGCTAGTGATTGAAATGCTTTGGAAAATTCCTAAGGTTTGTGTGTGTAGACTGTGAGGAATATAATATATAAGTGAGATGCGCGAGTAGGGATGGAGATTAATCTGGAATGAAAAACAGGGAAAAGTTGGGGCTGCGTAGGTGTTGAAATTCTGGAAATTTACCAGAAGGTTGATGCACCGCCTGGCGGCACGGGGCTTGCCGCCAGGCGCCAGCGCAGTGTTGGCATTTATACTTGGTTGCGAGGGATAATTCTGTTGTGGAGGTTTTTGATGGGCAATGTATTGTGGAAAATATAATTGGGATTAGTAGTGGATAGTCAGAGAATGAGGGATGGATTGGGAGGTGAATTCAGGTGAGAACATTTAACGTAATTATTATTGAGGCTTAGTAATGATATATTAGAAATTGACGATTGGATTAAGAAAGAGTATGACCAGGTGGAAAATCAGTTCAGGGGATAAAGATAGCATTTAAAATAGATTGGGAATGATTGATATGTGAACTGTTTTGATATTGGTGATTCAACACTTTGCCAAGCTAAAGTATGGTGTAATACGAATCTGGATTTGGAATAAGCACGAGTGTGACTCTAGGGTTGAGGCAATGGTGACATTAAGAAATAGGTACTGTGAGCACCTTGGGTTATGCAGCAACGAATGGGGTTACTTAAGCAAACAAATTTTGAAGAACTTAGATAGTTGAATCTAAATGGAAGTTCAAACTGTGAGTAATAAGTTAACCATTAAGGGTGAAGGTAAAAGAATTAGGAGAAAATTATGTAGGGAGGTCCGGTAATTAAATCAGAGCGTAATCTGGTCGGGTGGCCTGTATGATAGTACCATTTAGGTCGCTGGTGCAGCGCTTGGCGACGTAGCAGCACTCGCCAGGCGATAGCAAGGAAACAGAGGGGTTCTGGTGCAGGTGGCGCCTGGCGGAAGGGAAGGTCCCGCCAGGCGATAGCGGCGGAAACAGTGAACCACTGGAGCACGTCCGCCTGGCGGTGGGGACTATCCTGCCGGGCGATGACTGCTGGGTTTGAGGGTTTTGAGGCGCTTGGCGCTTAGCGCCTGGCGGTACGTGTCCCCCGCCAGGCGGTCTGGAAGCTGTGGCGCCTAGCGGTAAGTGTCCCCCGCTAGGCGATTTGGTTGCTGTAAGTCCTAGTTGTTGGACTTTGTAGGGTGTTCTACAAAGCTTTTGGTGGTGCTTTAAAGGTAAGATTGTTGGGTTCCTAGAGTTGAGCTCGGAACGTATCCCTTGAGTTGAGCTCGGGATAGGGGTTAAGCACATACATTCCTCGAGTTGAGCTCGGAATGGCATCCCTTGAGTTGAGCTCGGGATGGCGGATGAACACGAGGAACCCTTGAGTTGAGCTCGGGTTGGCGAGTGTTGCCGGTGTGAGTGTGCTGGTTGTGACCAGTATGGATGGATCCAGTTAGATTGCCCTCCTCAGTTGTTGACTGACGAGTTTGGTAGTCTTGGGACAGTACGAACTATGTTCGTAATTGGGAACTCCACCTAGCGTTGCGGTGTGTGATCCGTAGCATTGGTTCTCGCAGTGCTCTGTCGGTTGTGGCCGATAGGTTTGGCAGCAAATTACCTTGAAGAAATCACTAGAAGAGGTAGAACCCGAACGATCTGGTTGTGGCCAGATGATAGAGAATTGGTTAGGTGATGGTACTGTGATACTTATGGAGCTTATATCTGATAAATTGATTATATGATATCTATGATGATGTATGTTGTTTTTATAAGCTCACCCTATCTGCTTGTGTTTGGCAATGATCGTGTACGCGATACACGTGAGCAGAGGATGTTGATGCAGGTGGAGCCGGTGATGCTTAGCTGCGAGTAGGGGTCCTACTGGGGGAACTTCTTATATTTACTTTGATTTGTTTTTTGAAACTGTTGTAAACCTTGATGGGTGAAACTATAACATTGTTATTTTAGTTTATGGAATAGATGTTCATAAACTTTATGCGAACATTTAATAAATTTTAAATTTCCCGCGGTTTTGGGAAATGAGGTTATTCATAAATGCGATGTCTTTATATATTTATTTGTTTTATTTATTTAAACCAGTAATATCCTAATGGGATGTTACAGTTTAGGTGCTGAAAACCTTTTCTGAAAGACTTGCCTTATCTCCTCTTTATCTTCATTAGATCCTCACACCATGTCCTGTTCAATTCCACCCCTTTTATTTCGTTCTTGACCCTCCTCCATCTAATTCTAGAGTGGAAGTACTTTGAATTAGTATCCCCTTGTTCTATCCATTTAAGCCTTGTCTTTTGATTTAATATTGCACTTTCCTTGTGTAGAAGTAGTTTCACCTCACTTAAAAGATTCATGTGTCTCACTTGATCATCTTCTCCTAAATTGCTTTAGTCATCCTCCCTATTTAGGGCATCAAGTTTTAGGAGAAGGTTTTTTTTTTAGCTATGAATCTGAACACGTCTTTATTCCATGCCTTGAGGTCAAATTTTATTTTTTTAGCTTCTCCTTTAGGTTTATCATTGGGTTACCATTACCCACGTAAGAATCGCATGATTCTTTTACTGTCATCTTGAATGTTGGGTCAGACTTCCAAATATCGATGGATATGAATGGTTTAGGACCCCAGTCTACTGTGATCGGTTTAAGAAGTAGAGCACAATGATCTGATAATACTCTGCCCTTAATATATTATTTACTATTAGGCCATTGATCCAACCATTCAAGTGAAACCATAACCCTATCAATTCTACTTTTTGCCAAACCATTTTCTTTGTACCATGTGTACTTACCATAACCCTCTTGAATACACATCATGTCCACACCTTCATTGTCCATTACCCCTATTAAGTACTTCCATTTATGCCCCCTCCTAATCTCCTTATATTTATGCTAATGATTTTCATTATTAACTGTTTTCTTCCCTTCGTTGCTTTTCCCCTAATTCTTATCTTGCCTTTCCATACATTCTAATTCTTTCAATATTTGTTCCTCATCCCCTGAAAATGTAATTCCTAACTGTTTTGCTAGGCTCCAAATTGTAAGAGATTCAGAATTATCCAATTGGCACCTTGTGAACCAGAATAGTCTGTTATACTTTACTATATTTTCATCAAATAAGGAGTTACAAACAGATTGAGCGACTGACCTAAGTATTTTTGGCTTGCTAGCCTTACTAAACACCTTCACATTATGGTTCTAGGGCATTGGCTATTTGTTGCTTGATTCGCCGATCCATAATTACTGCCTCTCCTGAAAATACTTTAGGTCTAGATTGGATTCGTTGATTAGGGTCATATGCTTCGTCATTGGAATATCGCACCGGGCTTGGCTTCCAAGGTTTGCTTGATCGGTATTTTGGTTGAGGAAGAGCCTTTTGTGCTCGCTTCCATTTGCAGCAGTAGTGCCGTGATCAATGGGATTCATTGCGAAATCTACAGTAACTTGGTTCGTACCTTCTCGATCGTGATTATCCAGCTTGCTTGTATGATGAACGAACCCCATATCTTTGTTTGGTGCCCCTGGTCTTGGTGGAGACGTATTTTGGCTATTGGTATTGATGATTTGGGGCGTAGGAATATAACCATTTCCTGGGCCTTCTATTCGTGGGCTAGTTTTTGTATTATAGTCTATTAGAGTTTCCTTAACAATTGAAATAGAGCACCCCTCGCTAGCTGGTTGGGCTGCCATCGATGTTGGCTCAGAGTTAGAAATGTCATTATTATGCGAATCAATTTCCAATCAGGTGCACAGATGGCCTTTAAACTATTTTTGTTAAAGCTTTCTGTTTGTGGCAGGCCTACCTCCAGCTTGGATGCAGGTATCCCATTTTCTTTATTCCCTTCACAAATGTCATGAATAGGGATGGCAACGGGGCAGAGCGCGGGGACGGATTTTACTATTTCATACTTATTCCCGTAGAAAAAATTTATCCCCATCCCCATACCCAAACCCAACGGGTATCAAATTTTTGTTCCATCCCCATCCCCACTGGGTAACGGGTATAATCTCGTACCCATACCCATACCCATTTCTTACTACTTCAATATTAATTTTAATTAATTGGCTTAATACTTAATTTAGTCCTCTACTTTTATTCAAATTGTTAAAAAGACCTCTAATTTTTCATTTATTCAATTTAGTCCTCCAATTTTTTAAACATGTTCAATTTAGTCCTTATGTTAAATTGACGTTAACGTGTGTCCGTACAGTGCCACGTGTCATGTTATTGTCACCTGATAGTGCTTGTTTTCAATTGTGTTCCCTTATTTATAATTTTATCCAATTTGATCCTCTCTTTTTTTTTAGTGAAGCAATTTGGTCGCTCTCAGACCAAATTAATAATTAAACTTAATTACAACTTATATATACATTTATATATACATTTTAAATTTTTTAAAAAAGTTTTATATATCAAATCACTCAATCTAAATATTAAATTTTTTTTATTTTTACATTTTTACATAAAAATAATCCCTATTTAAACTTATAATATTTTAAAAATATTAAAAAAATATAAATATAAAGTGACATTTGTAACATTAAAAATATTTGTCACATTGAACATTTAAAAATTACAAGTGTCACTTTACATTTACATTTTTAATATTTTAAAAATAAAATTATAAGTTTAAATAGGGATTTTTTTATGTAAAAATGTAAAAAAAATAATAATTTCAATATTTAGGTGGAAAATTTGATATATAAATGTTTGAAAAATATCTTAACATGTTTATATAAGTTGTAATTAAGTTTAATTACTATTTTGGTCTCAAATTGGAGAAGGATCAAATTGCTTCATTTTAGAAGAAGAGAGAACCAAATTGGATCAAAATTATAAATAAGGGGACTAAATTGAAAACAAACATTGTCATGTGACAATAACATGACACGTGACACTGTACAAACACAATGTTAACATCAATCTGTTAGAAATATTTTAATATAATTTAAAAAATAAATAATTAAAATAAAAATTCTACTGTTACTGAAGTTTTTATAGACCTTTAATTTATGGGTTAATGTTTTTAATGGTTAACGGCTATATTCTTATTGCAATTTACTCCTTTGTCTCTTTTTGCTACCTATAAATACCACTTAGGTGCATGGGGAAGAAAACAACAACAGAGACAACAAACACTAGAGTTTTTTCTTAAAAGTGTTATTCTTTATTCTTTATATTATCTTTAAGACAGTGGTGTTCATAAGGTTCGGAGATCCTTCGCTGCACTCGATCGATCTGACGGGTTGTTGTATCTTGGGAGAGAAACGCATATGATAAGAAGCACATATTGATTGTGTATTGATATATTTGTTTAGTCCTGTGCAGTTGGGGCGTTTTCTCTCTAAGGATAGCGCTATGCGTGCCTCAACCCAGGATATTTCTACTCCTTACCTTTTATCTTTTATTTATTATTGTTATTATAATTGTTGATCTCTGATTAAAATTCATTGTTTTATTTATTGTCTTAGTATTATTATTGATTTAATAATTATTATTATACCATTTTATATTTATATTATTATTAGTATTATTTGAGTAATCATTTTCTAACATTCTTAGAGAGAAAAATTATCTTGTTATTTCTATTTTTTGATTACTCATTTGTAACCAATTCTAAAATTAAAAACAATATAAAGTTGAAGACTGCAAAACACATTTTGTGAACTAATGTGTTTCTTATGGTTATAATTAAATCAGTTTCAACTAAGCCTAAAAATTGATGTGTATAATTGTTTCTATTTCTATTGGTAACAATAAATGAAATTATGGATAAATAAAATTCATGTTCATTGAATAATTTTTTTGTGTGATGTCTATAGCTCATGCTTATGCTGTTATATTAATTTATAATTTAATATTGTCTATTCTTACCATTGATAAAGATGTTCTATATAATGTATATATTTTAAGTGTTTTGTATGAAAATAATTGTGAAATGTTTGCCATACTAAAAATATTATTGAGTTGTCAAACTTTGCATTTGCAAAGAAAAAAAAATTATCTTGATATTGATATGAAAAAAATGACTGATGATAAATATAATCTTTATCAAATTTATGAATTCAAAATTATTGGGAAGATTGATTAGAGACCATTCAAATTATAAAATTTTGAGGTACAAAATTAATTAAATAGAGAAGTGATGATACATATGTTTATAAATGAGTGTTTTTGTGTGAAACTTATGGTATTATTCATTAAGTAACATCTTTATATAGTGTATGATGTTAATACAATGGTGCAGTGAAAGAAAGAAAAAAAATGTTTTGATATGGTAAATGTTATTCTACAAGTTCTAGCTTGCCTAACATTATATTAGTGAAATTTTATATCTTGCTTACCATATTTTGAACACAAAAAATTGTGATAAAATTTGTTATGAGTTGTGAAAGAAAAAAGAACCACATTTAAAATATTTCAAAGTGTGGGGGTGTCTTGCAATGGTTAACATACCTGTTAATAAAAAACAATCTTGGTTATATATTATAAAGTGAATGAATATATACCTCACTTTTTTACCATCTAGAGTAATATTATTTGTATTTCTTCTAGTTATGGCAATATGCCCAATTTCTTGAGATGATTGAAGGTTAATGTAATTTTGGATATTGATTTTGGTGACACAAAATCACCTATTGGTTATGGCTATGTTTTAACCTTGGATGAAGATGTACTATCATGGAAATATGTTAAAAAATTGTTTTGTCATGGTCTACTATGCAAGCATAAATTGTTTCTGTGTTCAAAGCATCCTGACAATCAAATTGTTATATTTGAAGTTTCTAGTAAAAATGTCAATGAATAATTGATATATAATGATGAGAGACAAATGTATTAGAAACTTAATTACTCATGGTTATCTCTCTTGACTTTGTCATGTAAAAAAGAAATTTTGCAGATCTGTTTATCAAAGGGTTGATGCATCAACAACAAGAATTTAAGTCGTCGAGGGAAATGAGACTATAGCCCATAAATTAGTTGCAACAATGGACACCCATCTCCACATGAATGGCAATCCCATGGAATGGATTTCAATGGGTAACAACGAAGATGTTGTTGACTAAAGTACACCAAATAATTTGATTAAATTTTATGTCTCATTCCTATGGCGAGGTGTACTATAAATTGTGACAATAATAAGGTTGAGGTATGTGCATTATTATGCTTATTTTATAAAATACCTCTTAATAAACCTAATGGTTAAGGTATGTGCATTATTATGCTTATTTTATAAAATACCTCTTAATAAACCCAATGACAATTATTGTAGGGGTGAGTCACAAACCACCCTTTGAGGGTTTACCTAGTGAGTGTGATGGTGGGGCCGCCATTGTGAGACATGGGCAAGTCTCTAAGTGACACTCATGAAACAAGATACATGCACAAGGCTGTAACGTGCACCCGCTGATTAGAACCTATAATGAACACCGATATTGTATGTGGTATTTACTAAAACCCGGTCACAAGGGATGTAGTTCAAGGCAATTAAGTCTCTGCATTTTCTCGGGTGGAAGTTTATAAGCACTAGGTGTAAGGGTCAGACCCGGAAGGTTCCTTACACTGAACTACAATATTTTGTTTAAAAAGATAATATATTTTTTGTTTTATTTTATTTTTTAAATTATGTGGGGGCTTGTTAGAAATATTTTAATATAATTTAAAAAATAAATAATTAAAATAAAAATTCAACTGTTACTGAAGTTTTTATAGACCTTTAATTTATGGGTTAATGTTTTTAATGGTTAACGACTATATTCTTATTGAAATTTACTCCTTTGTCTCCTTTTGCTACCTATAAATACCACCTAGGTGCATGGGGAAGAAAACAATAACAGAGACAACAAACACTAGAGTTTTTTCTTAAAAATGTTATTCTTTATTCTCTATATTATCTTTAAGACAGTGGTGTTCATAAGGTTCGGAGATCCTTCGCTGCACTCGATCGATCTGACGGGTTGTTGTATCTTGGGAGAGAAACGCATATGATAAGAAGCACATATCGATTGTGTATTGATATATTTTTTTAGTCCTGTGCAGTAGGGGCATTTTCTCTCTAAGGATAGCGCTATGCGTGCCTCAACCCAGGATATTTCTACTCCTTACCTTTTATCTTTTATTTATTATTGTTATTATAATTGTTGATCTCTGATTAAAATTCATTCTTTTATATATTGTCTTAGTATTATTATTGATTTAATAATTATTATTATATCATTTTATATTTATATTATTATTAGTATTATTTGAGTAATTATTTTCTACCACAATCTAATGGAAAGAACTAAATTGAACATTTTTAAGAAATTGAAAGACTAAATTGAACAAATGAAAAATTAGAGGTTTTTTTAAAAATTCGAATAAAATTAGAGGACCAAATTAGGTATTAAGACTAATTAATTTTTATAAAATAATAAAAAATTACGGTAAATAAAACATAATATATCAAATATTCAATATTACGAGGATGGTTGTTTTTTCGATATCAAATACTTTGAAATAAATTATAATTGCAAACTACAAACATTAATGAAACCTAGTTGATAAAATTTAAAAATATATTTTAAATGTTTTAAATATATTTTAAATGTTTTAAATATATTTTAAATGTTTTTTTACTTTAATTTTTTAAATTCTAATGAATCTCTCTTTTATGCACTAATAAAATTTATAATACATCACTTAATCAAAATGACGCAAAAAATAAATAATAAACATAATAATAAAATTTTGACATAGATATTATATCTTTGAACTCTAATATATATTGGATGGTGATAAAAAAAATGTATGGCAATTACATTAAATTTTTATATTATAGTAAATAAAAGTTATTTATATAATTATAGTGCAAAATTACAGTATGATTGATAATGAGTTAGAAAATAAATTAGATAAAATATATTGAAATAGTATTCTACATGATGAACATAAAAAACAAGTAAAAATATTAAAAAATTAACAAATGTGTGTCTGAGAAACAATTTGAAAGACTATTGAAAAAAAATCGCACAAAGGAAAACAAATGTATAATTAAGGGTATGATAAGATAAAAAATACCTTAGAGATCTATAAAAACTTTTTAATTATCAATATATATATATATATATATATATATATATATATATACTCAATGTTTGAGAAATAACGAAAATTGTTTTAGCTAAACAAAAGAGATCTTTAAATGAAACAAAAATTAATAATATTAAGTAAAGAATTTTGTTTTATATTACTATGCTATTAAACACTTAAATTGAGAGTATTAAACATACTCATGTGAAAGGAAAATATACAATAAATAAAAATATTAAAAAAATAATAGAAATATTCAAATATGAGACATAAAAAGTTTTTAATTGGCATACATCATTTTAACATAATTATATAAATGTTATGATAAGATGAAAAAAATATTAGAGATGCAATGCATTTCATGACAAACAAAATAATTAGAAAAAACAAAAAGTATAT
>Ga0214543_1008428_pt1 | contig 16862 bp, 7 predicted proteins | sample CNSS2metaG_FD_160094 | JGI IMG/M metagenome (GOLD analysis project Ga0214543, IMG submission 160094) | Root nodule microbial communities from cowpea collected in UCLA plant growth center, Los Angeles, California, USA - CNSS2 | ecosystem: Host-associated > Plants > Roots > Nodule | place: USA... | reverse complement strand
AAAGAAATTTTTTTCTATGTGCATGACATCTAGGTTGTGTCGTAAGAGATTATCTTTCCAATAAGGAAGATTCCAAAATATACTTTTTTTCCTCCAATTATGAACCTCGCCATATCCTCGTAATTTCAACAAACGAGGATTTTATGTGGCCATTGGTAAATCCCTTACTCTTCCCCAAACCAAGTCAGGTGTCATTGTAGTTGGTGGGCCATCGGTTTCAACTTTCCCTTTTAAGAAGGCTTTTTTATTTTTTCTAAAGGCATGATCACTAGGTAAAAACCTACGATATGAGTCAAACCAAAAATTTCTCCCCCATTTTCTAATGTAAAGGCTTTTAAATGCTCCATACAATGTGGACATGCCAATTTACCTTGAATACCCCAGCCAGACAACATCCCATATGCAGGGAAATCATTTATTGTCCACATTAAATTAGCTCTCATGATAAAGTTCTTCTTTCTTGAAATATCATATGTTTCTACACCAAACCACAACTTCTTTAGATCATCCACCAAAGGTTCGAGATACACATCAATTCCTGCCTTTGGATTGCGTGATCCAGGTATTAGACAACTTAAGAACATAAATGGCTTTGTCATGCACATTTCAGGAGGAAGATTGTATGGGGTGACAATTACTGGCCAACAAGAATAAGGGATTGTTGATTGAATGAATGGGTTAAATCCATCAGAGCATAAACCCAAACGTACATTGCGTGGATCAACTGCAAAGTCTGGATGTACCGATCAAAATGCTTCCAAGCTTCACCTTCTGAGGGATGACGTAACACGCCTGAGCTACTTCTATTTTCACGATGCCAAGACATGTGACTAGCAATTTCCATTGATGCAAACAGTCTCTAGAACCTTGGAATTATAGGTAAATAGAACATTGTTTTCACTGGAACAAGCTTTTTTGTGTTTGCTCCTGTGCTCCGATCATGATACCTTGGCATATCACAAAATTTGCAACGTATAAGTGCTCCATCATTTTTCCCATATTCATTGTCGTAAAACAACATGCAACCTTGTATACAACAATCAATCCTTCTAGCAGTCAATCCAAGCTTTGATACTAATCGTTTAGCATCATAGTAATTTTTAGGTAAAGCTTTATTCATTGGTGTTACATCTTGAAGCATTTTTGCTATAAAATCTAGACATTCGTTAAGGACATTCCAATTCGACTTGCATGCTAAAAGTCTAACACAGATTGATAATTTAGACTCTGATGATCCTTTAAATAATGGTTCATTTGACTCGACTAACAGATTATAAAATCGTTGAGTTGCTTCATTCGGAGGCTCTTCGAAGTTTGTTTCTGGTTTTTCAAATGACCCCATGTTGTCCAAGAGCATCACACAACATCTCATGCATCGAGTTAAATGTTTGTCCTTCAGTCACATGCATACCACTTCCTGAAGCATCGTCAACATGATGGGAAATATTCTCTATGGCTTCCCCGTGATCAATCCAAATAAAGTAGTCAGGCATAAAGCCATGCTTGTAGAGATGGAGCTTGATTGTTTGAACATCAAAAATCCTTGTACACTCACATTTAATGCATGGGCATTTAAGTTGTCTTTCATTAACATAACTTTCTTGTTGATAGGCTATTTCGATAAACTCTTCAACCCCAGCTACGAAAGTAGGTTTCAAACCTCTTCTACCTTTATACACCCTATCATACATCCAATCACGACTTGAAGGAAATGAAGTCATGATCTGTGTATTTAAAGAAGTTACGTATATATTAGATCACAATGTTCAAATCATTCCCTACACATTTGAATATCTTTATGTTAACTATCTTTATGCTAATCATCAATAATTAGCATCGTTATAGTATAACATAAACCTCTAAGAACCTAAGGATGGATTGCTTTTTAGAAAATATTAACAAAAGATGAAATCAAATATTCATCAATGATGAAAACAGTGGTAACTTGTCAAAAAATAAATTAAAATGGATATTGATTGTTGAAATTTGAACTGCAACAAGTCGCATGATCATTAAAACTTCCTGGAAGGTTAACTTTTACATGTTTTTCACACACACTACTTTGATCATTCTGTTCTATAACAATATAGTTGTGTAAATAATTCTGCAATTACTATTTTAGCTAGTCTTATGTTGTTTGTTCTGTTTTACTAAGATGATTCTAAGATTCTGTTTTGTTTTTGTAAATACTTGCAGATTTGGTTTTGATTGATGAATTTGGACATGCTTAGTGGTTGTTTTTGGTTGATTTTAGTAGTGTTGGGTTTGTTTTAATTTATAGGTTCATTTTAGTTGTTACCTACTATAATAGTTTAACTTCTTGGGTTGTAAATTGGACAAATTTTAGTCTATAGGTGGTATTTTGAATTTGTCATTATTTTCAGTAGTTACCTTAAATTCTACTTTCAGTTTTCTGTTTAAACTTGTATGAATTAGTTTAGATAGATTACAACTTTTGTTCCATGCTTAGCTTATTTTGCTATTTTTGTTGTTTAAAAAATTTGCATTTCTAGGTTCTTATAATCAGATTTTCTTTCTGTTATTGTCTTTGATATCATACTTTATTTTTACCTTTTTGTTATTGTTTTAGTTGCTTAGTATTTCCATTTCTTAGTTTAGTTCAATTCTTAGTTTTAGCCTATTTTAGCATAGTCTTAGGGTGCTATTTTAGGTTTTCAGTAGTCAAATTCTGATTTTCTTGTAGAATTTGATTTTTGAGTTGATTTCTAGCTTTCTTTATTTCTTTTAAACTTTAATACATTTTACCTCTGTTTTTATTAATCATTACATATTTGAATAATTCCCATTTTACTAGTTTTAGTTCTTGAATTGTAGGTGATAGATCGAGTGTCTAATTTGAGTGGATAGCTTTCTAGTCATATTTGTACAGTGCCAAATATAGCCTAACTTGGACAATTTTCCCTTGCACCCGTTTTTGAGCCTATTTTTAACTTTTATTATGAATTTTTAGCTTATTAGCACCTTGGACCCGTAAAACCATGTTTATACATTATTATACAGTTGTGAGGTGAATTAGGCTGAGTTATGGGACATTATTGAGTTCAAGTGTGAGGGTATTATTGATAAAGAGGAATATGTGACTGACTTGGTTACTGAAATATCTTGTGAATCAGTGAAAAATGAGAGAAAAAACTGGAACAAAATGAGAAAATTCTGGTGAAGAAGAAAAATAAGAAAAAGATGGAGAAGTGGAAAAAAATGAAAACAAAAGAAAGTGAAGATAAGAGGTGATGAGAGCAGAGAAAATAAGTGTGCTAGATTTTGTTCTACACTTGAACTCGTATTATCCCACCTACATTCATCTCACTTGTCTTAATTAGTGTTAATTAGCTCTTTTTAAGTCATTTTTAGTGTAAGTGTTAATTAGTTTTGGATCGTAGTAGTTTAGCCTAGTTGTTAGTTGTTTAGCTTCAATAACCTATACTAGAATAGTGTAGTCTAGTATTGGTCATAACATTTACTAATTTCAGCATCCTAGTTCTAGAATCAATTTGAGTAGCTAGTTACTCTTAGTTTCTATTTTTTATTTTGTTAGTTCTATAATTCTGCTCTATTAGGCTAGTTATAGTATTTTTACATCTTAGCTTAGTTTAGTATAGCACAAACTGATTTCTAGTTAGCTTATAGTATTTTTTCTTTGTATGCATTTGGAGAGTTTTATTGTGTCATAAATCTACTTTAGAATAGGTAAATTGTAGGTGCTGGTTTGTAGTTTTTAGCAAGTTTAGTCTAGTTAGTGACCTACCTTAGTCTAGTTTGAGTAGTTTTGAATAAATAGTGTTTCTAACCAGCAAGTTTATGTATCTATAGCAGATTCAACCAAAAATACACAGTCATCATAGCAAAACAAAAAGCTATAAAAGATTAAATTGTATATAAGATAAACCAAGCATTTACCTTAATTTATCTCACACTCAAGCAATTAATGTCATGAAGGTCTCTTCAAATCTGAACTTTGATCACCCAAATCTACATAAGCACATTTTAATCGGAAACACAAGATAACAAACCTAGAAACAAGAGATTACGAACTTTGTGAGTTTTAGAAGTTCTTTTACAACTCAGGTTTTGAGTCTTCCTTTGATCACTTTTAATTAATTAGGACTTGTATGGATGGTTCTAGTTTATGTTTTAGGTGTCTTTTACAGATTATGTACCTTTTCTCCCTCATCATTTTAACTTTCATGATGTTTTTATATGTAAACAATTCTGATTTAAGTGTGAAAGTGAAGCCAATTTGATATACCATAATTGAGTAGTTGTGTGTGATTTGATTTTTGTTTGTGAGTACATCATATCATGCAAAAGTGGTGTCGCATTTTTAGCACTAATTGTTGTTTTGTCTCAACTTTTTAAAAGCTTAAACATCACATGTAGAGTACGTTCCTTTTTTGGCACAAGATATGATTTAAAGAAGCTTTCTAAATAAGAGCTTATTTGTCTCAAAAGATTAAAAGACAATAAAATGAACAAACTTCCAAAGCAATTACAATGTAACTGGTGTCTCATCATTCACAGTCTCATAGGAACAAACTTCCAAAGCAATTAAAGTAGATTACCTATTGTCTCATCATTCACAGTCTCATAGGAAGAGCCACCTATGGCATAAGAGAACCCCACTCCAATTGGTGTCTCCAAATACAAAATGTTTGCCTCTGCAGTACAATGTAACTCTTATCATATAGGAGCAATTCTTGCACTTATAATGGAATGATAAGTTTCTCCATGGATTACCTCTGTTCCAACTGTACTCGTTTGTAATCAGAACTTTCCCATTTGGTCTAAAAGCTCCATTTTCAGATAATGCACCCACTCCAACAAAAGAACACCCAGGTCCTGTACAAAACAGAAATTAGCTTCGTCCCTCAGTAAGCATGGCATATTGTAAATCAAAGGCACGCAGATGAAAGATTCAAGGGAGCGAATGTAAAACCCTAAACCCATCACTTATTCAGGAGGATTATTCACATAGCCACCAACATACATCCCAAAATGTAAAACCCTAAACCCATCACTTACAATTTTTTTCCCAATTCGCAGAGGGTTTTCTGACAAGGGTTTTGCTTTGTGAACGATGAAGGTCGGGACATGTTTTTGCCACAGAGTCACTGCGTGGGTTGACGATGAAGGTCGGCGACGATGAAAGGCGACGATGACACTACGTTTCGCTGCGACGATGACATTACGCTGCGTCTGCGTGATGGAGGCTCACTGTCGCTGCGACGATGCACTGTGCTGATTGAGGTTTTGAGTGATGGAGGTTGAAGTGATGATGGGTGCTGATGGAGGGCTAGTGTTGGTTTCGAGAGTTTTGGTTTCGAGAGTGAGTGAGAGTGGAGTGGAGGGTTCGAGAGTCAGTGAGAGGAGTGGAGGTTTCGAGAGTGAGTGAGAGTGAAGTGGTGTGAATATTTTGTCTATTTTATTTTTGATAAAAAATAATTTGATTTTTACATATGAAATATGTTCGTAGGTAACGTTTTTTAAATTTTTTTTATATATTTTTTTATAATATTAGTTATCTACGCAGACTTTTATAAGTAATGCTTTGTAGAAAAGTTTTCCACCAAAGTCAGTCATGGTTACCTACGAAACTTCCGTACGTAATTTATTTTTCTGTTACGCACGAATGTATACTTTATCTACGCCTACTTTTCGTAGATAAAATAAAATTACCTACGAAATATTTTTCGTAGATAAATTTTCCTCGATAATAGCCAGTTTTCTTGTAGTGTTTTTTCAATTGGGTATGGGGATGGGGATGTATATATCCCCACCATAATACTCGTCCCCGCCATATCTCCATCCTTGTTTAAATTATTAAAATATTCACAATTAATTAAGTAACCTTATATATATATATATATATTCTTTTTATTTTTTATTTATTATAAATATTTAGTTTGTCATGAAACTCATTCATATCTCTAATATATTTTTTATCTTATCATAACCTTTATGTAATTATGTTAAATGATATATGTCAATTAAAAAAAATTTATGTCTAACATTTGAATATTTCTATTATTTTTTAATATTTTTATTTATTGTATATTTTTCTTTCACATGAGAATATTTAATACTCTCAATTTAAGTGTTTAATATCATAAACATTTCATTTACTAGGTAATATAAAAAAAATTCTTTACTTATTATTATTAATTTTTGTTTCATTTGAAGAAGTCTTTTGTTTCGCTAAAATAATTTTTGTTATTTCTCAACCATTGAGTATATATGTTGATATTTGAAAAGTTTTCTTAGATCTCTAAGATACTTTTCATCTTATCATACCCTTAATTATACATTTGTTTTTCTTTGTGCGATTCCTTCCAATAGTCTTCAAATTGTTTATAAGATACAAATTTGTTAATTTTTTAATATTTTTATTTTTGTTTATTTTCATCATGTAGAATACTATTTCGATAAATTTTATCTAATTATTTTTTATTTTCTAACTCATTACAATCATACTTTAATTTTTTCACTATAATTGTATAAATAATTTTTATTTTCTACAATATAAAGATTTAATGTAATTGCCATGAATATTTTTTTATCACCATCCAACATATATTGGAGTTCAAAAGATACAAAATTTATGATAAAATTTTATTATTATGTTTATTATTTGTTCTTTGTGTCATTTTTTTATCAACCATTAAGTATATATGTTGATATTTGAAAAGTTTTCTTAGATCTCTAAGATATTTTTCATCTTATCATACCCTTATTATATATTTGTTTTCCTTTGTACGATTCCTTTCAATAGTCTCCAAATTGTTTATAAGACACGCATTTGTTAATTTTTTAATATTTTTATTTTTTGTTTATTTTCATCATGCAGAATACTATTTTAATAAATTTTATCTAATTATTTCTAACTCATTACAATCATACTTTAATTTTTTCACTATAATTGTAGAAATAATTTTTATTTACTACAATATAAAAATTTAATGTAATTGCCATGAATATTTTTTTACCACCATCCAACATATATTGGGGCTCAAAAGATACAAGATCTATATTAAAATTTTATTATTATGTTTATTATTTGTTCTTTGCGTCGTTTTGATCAAGTGATGTATTATAACTTTTATTAGTGTATAAAAAATAGATTCATTATAATTTAAAAAATTGAAGTAAACAAACATTTAAAATATATTTTAATTTGAATATTTTTTCCTTTTATATTTTTAAAAAAATATTTTTAGAATTTATCAACTAGGTTTCATTAATGTTTGCAAATTTAATAAATGTTTTGGTTCTCATTAAATTTTATTTGGTATTTTAATCTAAAATGTAAACAATTATAATTTATTTTAAAGTATTTGATATCGAAGAAACAACCATACTCCTAATACTGAATATTTAATAATATTAGGTTTCCTTTACCGTAATTTTTTATTATTTTATAAAAATTAATTAAAATTAATATTAAAGTAGTAAGAAAATGGGTACAGGTATGAGTACGAGATTATACCTGTTACCCAGTGTGGATGGGGATGGAACAAAAGTTTGATACCCGTTAGGTTTGGGTATGGGGATGATATTTTTTTACGGAGATGGATATGAAATAGTGAAACCCGTCCCCGCCCTGTTGCCATCCCTACATAAATAAACCGACATAAAACTTTCGGTCCAAATTTTCTCTTTCACTTCAGAATTTAGAAAATGCATAATATAGATATTATGCAAAATTTGAAACTATAACAATGATTAAGACCTTGAACAGGGTTTTGATTTTTAGAGACAAAAAGACCTTTTAGCTATTTAGAAATGAGTAGCATGATGATGATTTACCCTTAAGACATTAAAAGGTTAAGAAAATGCAGCAAAGGAACATGAAACATAGACCAAAAAGACCTACATTTTTTTACATCACCAAGCAGGTCTAGACAAACTCATGTTCTTCTTTGAATTTTCTGGCAAAATGAGGAACCATTTTGGGAGAAAAATAATGTGAATTTGCTAACCTGCATCATCATAATTAATGTTGGCACAGAAAAAAGAGGGTACGGAATGTTTGAAGAAATGCTCCAGCATGCTTTCATCTTTTGGCGTGATTATGATGTGCAGTTGTGTTGTGGAACATGTGATTTTTGTGCTACGAATCCCACTAACTTCGGCCATCATCATGAAAGTGATCCACCACGTTTCAAGTGCAAGATATTTGTGTTCCATTATTCTTTGATAAGAGTATTTTTAGAATAAATTGTTTATTTGCATCTTGACACAAGATCTCTCACGTATTAAATTTTAAAATTACGAAAAACCCATACGACTTCTTAAAATGCTAAAGGTTCCTTAAAATTTGGCATAGATTCAGTTATGGTCTTTTAAATTATAATAAATTATTTTAGTTGACTGAATTTAAAAAATGTCATTTTAATTCTTAAATGTCAAGTTTAAAAGACTCAAAGTAGTTAAAAGACTTATTTTAGTCACGAAAATTTAGTTCCACAAATATAAAATCATATATATTTTTTTAATTTAATTGACTAAGTTATTTTATTTTTTAAATTTGAAATACCAAAATCATATTTGTTCCTGCAGAGAACAAATAAGATGAGTTAGACACAAGTGTCACCTTACCATGTAGTCCGCTATCTCTTCAGTTAGTCTCTCCCCGGTTGATACATGTCAGCTTGAACCCAGGAGGGGTTACCTGCAGAAGAGTCTCCGAAGCTCAAGTAAGTCAAAGCTCTCAGAGAGTCAAATTAGTGATTAATGAATGCGTACCTTTAATTACTGGGGTCCACGCGTATTTATAGAGCATTAATGATGTCTGATTACCTCATGGGTCGGGCCTTGACTTGGGCTCTAGCTTGGGCCATGAGTGGGCTTGGGCCCTAACCCAGGCCCTTAAGACCTATTGAACGCGGGGACTTCTATTTTCACTAAGTTTATTGGAGTTGTCGGCCTGGGCTTTAATCTTATCGGGTCTGCTGGAGTAGCCGGCCTGGACCGACTACCTACCTTGACAACTTATATTAGTTATACGAGGTGTAGGTTATTCTTCTAGATGTATAGGTTAAAACCGGTACAAGTTAGGCTAACTCGGCCTAGGCTGAATACTTGGCTGCCTTGATATATGCATTGTTTACTTATTTGGTCGAGTTTGGCTAGGTGTGGTAAAATATTTAATCTAGAATTTTACAGATTAAAAAAAGGCTTAAATAGTCATTTGGTCCTACTTTAGGTCAAGTTTTTTCAGTTTAGTCCTACTTTTGAAATTGTTTTCAATTTGGTCCTACCTTTCGTTAATTTCATTCAATTAGATCATTTTTTTAACTCCGTCTAAATAGTTAATGGAACAGTGGCCAGCATGGTTCATTTCTATGACGTGCAGCACTGTTCAATGACGTGACCATTATTTTACTATGTTGGCCTTTTAATTTTAATTAGAGAGTTTTGGGGTTTATAATTTGTCGAATTTTGTTTAGGGATTCATTAGGATTTGGGGATTTCTTTGAATTGGGATTTCAAAGGTTCTGCATGACCCACCATCAAAGATTGCTTTTCATTCTGTGAAGATTTTGTCGCGGAGGGTTTGCATCTTCATCGCGGAGGTAGGGTTTGTTTAATTTTGTGGTTTAGGGTTTGTTTAATTTTTGCTGATTACGTTTTTGTTAATGATTAGGATTATTTTAATCCTAAACCCTAATCAGCTGGTATCTTGGCATTTCTCCCACTCATCAGAATAGCAGCTTGATCATAGGCTCTAGCAGCTTCTTTTGTTGTTTCAAATGTCCCTAGCCACACCCTACTCTTACTGTTTCACGAGGAAAATAAAAGATTACATTGATTTTGGGGTTTTTGTGGAAAAAAATGTGTAGGAATGAACTTACAAAAGCGGGTGGCGAATTTCGAATACCCATGAACCCTAATGGCGCTGCTTGACACCTCTGAACTTATTTGTTTGTACCATGATGGTGGGTCATGCACAGTCTCTGAAATTCCCAATTCAAAGAAATACCCAAATCCTAATGAATTCCTAAAGCCAATTCGACAAATTATAAACCCTAAAACTCTCTAATTAAAATTAAAAGGCCAACACATTAAAATAACGATCACGTCATTGAACATTGCTCCACGTCGTAGAAACGAACAATGCTGACAATTGTTCCGTTAACTATTTAGACGGAGTTAAGGAAAAAGATCTAATTGAATGAAATCAATGAAAGCTAGGACCAAATTGAAAACAATTTCAAAAGTAGGACCAAACTGAAAAAAACTTGACCAAAACTAGGACCAAATGACTATTTAAGCCTAAAAAAAAAAATTAAAGATTCATTTATATTTTTAAAATTAATCCTTTTTTTCATTTCCACTAACGTGAGAATCTTAGTGACAAATAATATTTTTACCTATGTGATTCAATTTTTATATTCTTTAGTTTAAGATAGGTATATTTGTATTTTTTCATGGAATGAAATTTAGAAGTGACACATATCTTCAATAACTCGATTATACCTTCTTAAAATGTAATTATATATTCTATTTCTCATATAAATTCTTATCATTTTAAAAAACATCATATATAAAACATGTTCCTGCAGAGAACAAACAAGATAAGTTAGGCACAAGTAACACCTTACCCATAGTCCGCCATCTCCTCAGTAGGCCTCTTCTCGGTTGACATATGTTTGCTTGGACCCGGGAGGGGTTACCTGCAGAAGGGACTCTCAAGCTCAAGTTAGTAAAATTTCTCAGAAAGTCAAATCAGATGATTAGGAAAGTAATGAATGCATACTCTTAATTCGTGGGGTCCGAGTATATTTATAGATCATTAATTGTGTTTGACCATTCCACGGGCTGGGCCCTGGTTTGGGCAATAGGTGGGTCTGGGCCCTAGCCTAGGCCTTTAGTCTTGATTATTGTGGGCTTACTGATTTTTAGGAGTGTTTTGGTTTCGTCAAGTTTCTTAAAGTGGTCAGTGTAGACCGATTACCTCTTTAGTGGCTTATGCCGCCATTGTTCGCATGTCATCTTAGGTTGGTTGTTCCTTTAGCGGCTTGGGTTATCGATTTAGGCGAGTTAGGCTTAGGTCAGCCTGGGCCGGCTACCTGAATTATTTTTCGTATAGATATGGTGATCGTTTATTATTATTATTTGGTTGAGTTGGCTAGGTGTGGTACACTAGTCCCCCAGCCTTTGCCGATATAAGTATGTCGGTGAAGGATGATATGTGCTGATGGGCTAGCGAGACCGGCTGGGTGTGGTACAAAACACATTTACTTCACTTAACTACACAAAGTTATTATAAACACTCAAGTCGGTTATTTGTTATATAATCAACCCAATATCTCTCATATGTCATAAATTAATTTCATTTAAGATAAATTTCATATTTTTTATTTTTTATTTTATTTTAATTTGTTATATGTAACCTCCCATATTAGCAAAACCACACGATAAATTAAGGCATTATAAGTTAGTCATTAAATACAAACAATCACGTAACAAATATTTTGTATTTATAGTCTTCCTTATAAATTAAAGAAAATATTGTAAAGATTAAATTTTTTTTCGAATACTAGGAGGAATATAACAACACAATCATATGTACATATGAAGTAATTACAATTTATAAATCTCTCAAGCAATCTCTTATTGCCCATCTCTCCCACTTGTACCATCATCTGCTCACATATAACATACAATCACAGTAGATGAACAATCACAAACAATAGACAAAACACAAGGGTAAGGTTATTTAATTTTATAAAGTTCTACATGCTTTTCATATCATATAATTCATTTTTCAATCAGATATTCATGATTCACTTTGCCATTCAAGATAAGGAACAAATCAACCAACCAATATACAACATAATATCATCTGATTCCAATATCCATTCTTTACGAAACTAACATAATCTAGACTCAATTATGGAATGACATGTATTTAGCTAAATACGCATAAAGTCATGCACTTGCCGTATAACCTTATATATAATGTCATTATCGATTTATATTAACTTGGTCTAAAATTTCACTCCTCATGATAGGGTTAGTTCCTTCAATGCTTTAGGTCACAACACTATTTCATACTAACTCAATAGACCAAGAACATCCTTCAACTCTCACCACCTATACTTTATTTTCTATAGAAGTTTGTGAGCTTAGTAGAGTTAGCATGGCTTCACAATCAGGACTACCACTCAATACATACCCTAACATTGGACAATTTGAAAATTTCCCTGAGAATTAACAACATTCCAATACAAAAAAAAAATTGATTTTTTCTTATGGACAAAATTTGTATGTAATGTATAAAATTTGTAGGTAATTAGATATTATCTATAGATTACATATGAAAAAATTCTGTATGTACATTAGGCGTAGATAAACTTATATACGGATAAAATTTTGTTTGTAATTTTATATACGAAAATTTTCGTAGATAATGGAATTTGTAGAAAATTACATACGAATTATTCTGTATTTAATTTTTTATGAATTACATACATAATAATTCACATGTAATTTACATGTGGAATAAGCCGTAGATAGTTCAATCAGAATACATATGTGTATATTACATACAAAATAATCCACATGTAAATTATATACGAAAAAAATCTGTAGGTAATACTTAATGTTGAATAAATTTCATACAAATTATTTCATATGTAAATATGTATGTAATAGTATACTTTTCAAATTAAAAACTATATTTTTTTATTTCAACTTTTTTGTACATTTCTTGTCAATTGCAATAAATCTCGCCAACACTAAAACATGCAAGCAACATTTTACTTAATCCAAATCCAAGTTAATTATAAATAACATAAAGTCCAAATCAAATATAGCAACATTATCCAAATCCAAGTTATAAACAAAATAAGTGTCAAGAATTCAATCTAAAAGTTCTAATGTAGTTCTAACAAAAGTGCTAACATAACATAATCTAATGTAGTCCAAAAAGTGCTCAAAGATATAATGGTAATCAAGCTCTAACAAAACATAATCTAAAAGTTCTAACATAATCAACAAGTGCAAACATCTAAATTCCTAATATTTAAAGTAGTCATGTCCTTCTTGTTGATTGTTTAGTTATAGTTGCTGCTAGTCTTGTTGAGGATGGTTTTGCTCATGTTGGTGTTGTTGCTCTTGCCACTGTTGTTTTAATGTAGTTTGTGCATCTAGTGGAAAGAAAGGGAGGACAACATTAACAAAGGATTGAAATTGTAACACCCCTTTTGAGATGTCACATATAATTTAAAAGTTACCAAGACTTCCAAAAGAAACTCTGATAGCATCTTATTTAGATAGGATTTTTCAATAGTAATTTTCCTTAAAACCATTTACAAAAATATTCATTTCTGAAAAACTTGGTTCACCAAAACTAATGCACCATTAAGGTCCATATAAAACCATTTCAGCATAAGGCATTAAATAAAACTTATTACAAATCCTTGTAAAAGAGAATCAACTTCCAAAAATCGCTAACTATTACATGGAAATCCAAAACAATTTCAAAATGCTTTAAGTAAAACTCCCAAGTCCTTCCCACAAGCTACTCACAAATATGCATCTTCACTAGCATCTGCATCAACATCTCCTCCTATATAACACAAGTTATACGATCATCGCATGTGAAAACCACAACCACAAACATACAAGGATGAGCTACCCATGTGACACATCACATAACAATGTACATTAACATAGGACTCAACTAGCATTACCATAATATAACATAACTCATCCAAGATATCAACTATCACATGTTCTAAACACCACAACATGTAATAATCGACATTACCACCAAGTAACATCCAACAATATTACATTCTCTCACAACCAACCACTCTATTTTTCCTGCGCAACAATTCCTCTTTGAAAAGTCCCTTCCCCTACTTTTCACAGACTTACAAACAATAACTCCACCTGCTTAACAAAGCCTTGCGTATGAGCACTCTTGCTAAGCTCATACCAAAGACTTATAAAGGAACAAAACCTTTTTACCCTGACTCGACAAAGCCCTCTAGGTAAAAGAACCATCCTGGCTATACGGTTGTTAGAGAATTCATACTATTCCATCACATATGTATACACATGCATGCAACATCCCATCAAATGATCAATGTAAAATCTCGTCTAGATATTACGAATTTTAAATAATAAAATAAGGAAATAATAACTAAGCATCATTTATTGAAACATCGTTTTCCAAAAACGTGGGAAAATTTAAAACTTTATTACATTATAAAGTATATCAAATCTTTGATTTATAAAGTCAAATATAAAACCCATGTCCATAATCCAAACATTTACATAATACATAAAATTCATAAGATAATAAGATTATGAATATAATTTTCCAACTAGCCCATGCTCCGACACTACGCCTCACCAGATCCACCTATAACATCATTTCCTCCTGTGTACCGCATACACGATCATTGTCAAACACAAGTAGATAGGGTGAGCTAACAATTAAAATAATCATACATACAAACATATATATATATATATATATATATCACAATCACACCAAAGGAATTCCATCTTTGATTCCATACCACATGGCCACCACCATGTTAATTGTGTTCTACGTCTTCTGATGAGTACCTCAAGATGTCTTGCTGCCACACCTACCAGCCACAACTGGTAGAGCACGTGAGGGAAACCATGCCACGGACCACACTCCGTAACGCCAGGTGTAGTTCCCAATACGAATAACATTTGTAACGTCCCAAGACTACCAAACTCATCAACTTAATACTGAGGAGGGCAATCTAACTGGACCAATCTGTACGCGACACCACACGCACACTCATATCGGTAACACTCGCCAACCCGAGCCACAACTCAATAGTTCCTTGTGTTCATCCACCATCTCGAGCCACAACTCAAGAGATGCCATTTCGAGCCACAACTCAAGGAATGCCACGTGTTTAACCCCTATCTCGTGCCACAAGTCAAGGGATATGTTCTGAGCCACAACTCAAGGAACACCAGCAAGCCGGTCTTTGAGATATCATCAAAGCCTTGTAGACCATGCATATCCAAATCATGCAAAACAACTTCTGTTGTAGCAACATCACTTGGTGTTGCTCTGAGTCGCCAAGCGCAACACACTTCTAGATCGCCTATCGGGGAAACACGTACTGTCAGGCGCCAAGCGTCTGTGCACCCACTGTTTGTAGGTATCGCCCGGTGGGACACACCTCATCGCCAGGTGCCACTTGTAACAGGACTCTTCTAATTTGGTAGCTTTCGCTTGGCATGTCAATCCCCACTGCTAGGCGCTACACCAGTACTTGCATAGTACTAGTTTTTGATAAGCACTACAGACCCCTATTTCACGTATTTCCAATCATGGCAACCATACTTACTCTCTAAATTAGATAATTCCATCTTGCCATGTTACTCATATAACATAGTTTCATCATTTTTCACTTAATCACTAGATACACCTTAGCTTTGCATTTATCAACTCTCTAAGTCAAGTATTTCATTACACCATAGGATCCATATTCCTCAGTACCATATTTCTCTAATTTATACCAGAGTCCTAAACGTACCTAGAACCTATCACATATTCCACTGTTGTGTCAATCCTAACTCAATTACAAGGAACCTGCCAATTATACCTTATCTTAGAATTTTTTTAACACATCTTTATCTTAGGCAACTTCCCATTACATTCCAACTCTTAATTCAAATTATGGCTCATCATCCAGTGATGTTCTAGTTTTAAATGATCTCTATTGCACTATCATCTATTCGATTATTTTAACACAACTTATTCATTATAATTCTTTCTAGTTCCACTCCATGCATTAATCATTCTCCCTAATACCATATCCAACCTTTTTCAGTTATGCTTTTACATATCACAACTAACCCTACATTGAATTTCACACTCGTTGCCAACTCAGGTTCACCCTCCACTGTTCTGCACATGTCGGCTGCGGCACGATATGCCCTGCCATGCGATGCATCAGTTTCTGGAATTTCCGGAACTGATTTTGCACCTGCATAAGTTCTCAGTCCTAATTTCTCTCGATTTTTCCAATTAATAAGCCACCCCAATGTGTTTAGGTTCAAAATTCTTTTACACTGCTTCCAACTCACGAAATTATATGAACATGTTCCCATTAATTGGATTCAGAATCTCAAAACCCCCAATTCTCAAACCCTAAAAGATGTTCATACAATTTTTCTTCCAATTTAACCCCCAATTACATATAATTCAACGAGATATGACTTATAATCACTCACAAACAATTAGTACTATCTTTCTCCCCGATCAAAATAATCTTAGAAACCCCCCAATACCAAAATCGAGTCAAATTGGCTGGCGTCGCCTGATGGGTGTTCATCACCGCCAGACAATTCAAACAAAACCCAGAAAACTAGTGAGCAGCCAAGCGTCGCTTGGCAGATAGGCTCTTACCTTCAGGCGGTTCCACCTATAGAACCTAGAAACAAGCATAATGGAATGAGTCGCCTGGTGGTAGTTCATGGTCCGCCAGGCAGTTTTTGGAAAATTTCCAAAAACCTAGAATTTTCGAGTTCATTCAAATGGAAGCATGTAAATTCACATCATACATCATGCAATTAACATAACAACATAAATTTTCGGGTTCAGCTCCCCTAATGATGAAGGATTATCTTGTTCCTTTATAAGATTATTGAATATGGTGTGAGTTGATTAAGAAAGCTAAGTGAAATCCCCACTGGACAATAAGATAGCAAGCTATCTAGATGTGAAGGTTCCTTTCACAAAGCTCAAGAGATGATATGATGGATTGATTCAAACAAAAAGGAAATGGAAAACACAAAAACCATAGAAAACCAAGAACAAGTAAAAGAAGTAGAAAACA